>TARA_R100001591_G_scaffold36560_1_pt1 | contig 40619 bp, 33 predicted proteins | sample TARA_R100001591 | Tara Oceans TARA_R100001591 (sample SAMEA2622725) | marine metagenome | biome: marine biome (ENVO:00000447); feature: surface water layer (ENVO:00002042); material: "saline water (ENVO:00002010), including plankton (ENVO:xxxxxxxx)" | depth 5 m
ATTTAGTTGGAAGCTTTTTTAGAACAAGTTCAGGATGACTCAGATCTTTAATTCATTGGAAAATATTCAAGGATGTAGTTGCTACAAATTAACCTTATACGTCCCTTTTACGTTGCGGTCTAGTTGTCGCTTCAGATCTTTTTCTTTGATGCTGTCTCTTTTGTCGAAGCTCTTTTTACCCTTGGCTACTCCGATCAGAATTTTGGCATTTCCTCTCTTGAAGTACAGCTTCAACGGAACGAGCGTAAACCCTTTTTGCTGCACCAATTTATCGAGCTGACGAATTTCTTTTTTGTTGAGTAACAGCTTTCGTTCTCTTCTAGGATCGTGGTTGTAATATGAACCATGCTCATACGGCTTGATGTACAACTCCCTTAAAAACACTTCCCCGTTTTTCAGAAAAGCAAAGGAATCAGTAAACGAAGCTTTCCCCTGACGAATAGACTTCACCTCTGTTCCTTTCAGAACAATGCCGGCCTCGAAGGTTTCTTCAACCTGATAATCGTGCCGAGCCTTTCGGTTTTGTATTGTAGGGGTGTTGTTGTTACTCATTTTATTTTTGTTGTCATTCAGAGCGATAGCGAAGAATCTTCACATCTTTTTTTTTCAGCTGAAAATACTTTGTGCAGATCCTTCGGAAGTATCCTCAGGATGACTTCATCTTCTTTAAACTTCAAATCCTAGTTCGCGGAGATCTTCAGCTACTTCTTCGTCTGGACTGCGATTATCAAAAGTGGCGTAAATTCCCAGAATCTGCTCTATCTCGCTGATCGCTTTTTCGTTATCCGGATTGATCTTCAGTACTTCAACATATTGAGCCAAAGCTCCATTCATTTTATCACGCATGTTGGTTACGTTGGAATCGCGGTATTCCAGAAAAAGTCCGTAGTTCAGATGCGTTTTTTCTCTCAATGTCATTACTTCTTCGGTTTCTTCCTGAGTTTCCAGTAAAGTAAGGGCATCAGAATACTGATCATTTTCTAAGAAGAGATCTACTTTTTCAGTCAATGATTTGGTTGACATATCTTCTTTTTTGGTTTCCGCACATGCGGCAAATCCGGCTATTAAAAACAGGATGAATAATTTTTTCATGGGTTCTATTGTGTAAATATTGGATTCAAACTAATACAGAGTATAAATATAAGCATACTTAGCCAGCCTATCACTTTTCTTCCTTTAGAAAGTGGTGTGTAAAATGTGACTGGCGGATGTTCTACTTTTACAACAAAAGTGATGAATAGTGTCCATACACCCCATATTAAAGAAGGCGAACCTTCCTGAGTGCCCTGAATCACATACAAATAAAGCGCTGAACAGATCAGCGAAGTGGTAAACATTGTGCTTACCCATTTCGATTCTTTTTGAAAAGCGATCTGCATTACCGAAAACAACATGATTCCCCAGATCAACCAGGAAAGCGCTCCGAATGAAGTGTCGTATTTCCCAAGTAAATCATGGAAAAAAGGAACCAACTCAATTCCGGCTAAAATTGTGATAAAAGAATAGAATATTCGAGCGGCTATTTTGTGGTTTTTATAGCCTATCAGGGAATAGAGAATATGTCCGCCATCCAGCTGACCAACCGGCATTAAATTCAGCGCCGTAAAAAATAAGCCAAACCATCCTGCCAGCAACCACGGATAGTGATACATTTCCCATAGTGGCGGAACGTTATCAAACAGCGAAGCCAGAAAACCATAGAGAATTGTATTTCCGAAAATAAGCACCGTTCCTTCATCCTGTGACAAGATCTCTGTAGGATATTCTCCGGTTTGGGCCACATAAGCTTTCAATTCTTCGTGACCTCCGAAATTCTGTACATGACTTGGTTCAGGAAGCGTGGCAAAACCAACTATCAATACGATCAAAGAAACAATAAATCCTGCAATTGGTCCTGCTATTCCTATATCAAACAGCTTTTTTGTTTGATGTATCTTTTCTTTGATCCGAATTACAGCTCCAAGTGTTCCAATTCCCACAGGAAGTGGAATATAATATGGTAAGCTCACTTTTATATTATGATAAACCGCCGCAAAATAATGTCCGAACTCATGAAAAGTAAGGAAACTCAAAAGCAATGAAGCAAACAGCGCTCCTCGCAACAGATCTTCTGTCCCCGGCAAAACCAACGGACCAATAGTTGAAATTCCATTCCCCAGACCAACAAAAATAGAGCTTACAACTGAAACCGAAATAAACGTAAGCACAAACAAAGCCAGATGTTTTAAGATCGTTTTTGTATCAGGCTTATTTTTCGGTTCTTCGCTTCTTGACAGAATTTCGAAATCTGTTTCTATAGATGATGGATGTTCGTCGTAACTCAAGCAGTTCCTCTTTAAATTTCTTCTCTTGAAATCGGCATCGTCATACATCGGGCGCCGCCACGACCCCGACATAATTCATGTCCCTGAAAACTTACGGCAATTTTGTTGTCTTGATTCAGATCCAGACCTTTTTCTCCATATTCTTCTATAAACTCAAACTGAGTCATATAGGAATAACCATGATCTACCAGCGTGTTAAAAGTATTGGTATTGCGTTCATAACCAACAATAACTCCAGGGGCCAGTGCAAAAACATTTGCTCCATCTGTCCATTGTTCGCGGAATTGATTGGTTCTGTCTTCTCCTCCACATTTGATAAAATCATAGGTATTTTTCGAAAACTCATTTAAAGCAGATTGTAATGACGATCTGGATTCTGCCTGAATTGCTCCGTTTACTTTCTGTAGCGCTACCACATTATCCTGTTGTTCCATTATTGCCGGAGGGAATGCTATACATTCGGAATTGCTGGCAAAAGTAAAAATAGTATCCAAATGCATGGAAGAACGTTGTTTTGGAATATCGACTGCCAAGACCGTTTTCACTCCATGATTTAGCAAACCATCTGCCGCCTTCATCAATCCGGTGAATGAAGTACGTTCACTCATTCCGATCAAAACAAGATCTTTGGATTCAACAAGAACATCTCCACCTTCAATAGACTGGTTGCCCGAAATTCTGATTGCGTTATCCCTAACTGAATCGAACAATGGATTAAAGTGAACCAATGTTTCCATCATCAGTGATTCCCGAAGACGAGTTCTTGTTGCTGCTCTGGAAATCAAAATAGTGTCATCCACTACTGCTGCAAGATCGCGAGTAAATAGCAGGTTTGGAGATGGTAAAAGAGAAAACTTATTTCCTTTCGGCAACACACCTTGGGTGCTAAATTCTAATAGTTGCTGAGCATCAAGAGCCAATAGTTGTTTCTCAATAACGCTGAGGTTTTCTTCAGGAAACTCCCTGATTAATTGTTCAATAAAAAATGCTCTTGCATCTTCTTGCTGAATGGAATCTTTAAAAAGATCTACCACTTCAAGAACTTGCCCATCTTTAGGCATTGCCGCTTTAAAGAGATCCAACATGTCTAAATGCTCTTCTCTGGCATCTTCTTCGAAAATTATATCGTCAAAAAGAAGTTCATCTTTTAGCTCAGGATTTACTAATGATACTTCATGTCCGGGAGTGTGAACAATAACTCCGTTGAGGTGTCCTATTTCGGAAGAAACGTTGATTTTCATTTTATACGCTGAGTTTATAATTCAGATAAAGCTAATGATAAAATCATCAAATTGGAGAGCAATTATTTCTACTGTTTAGAGTAATTGAAACTGATTTTCTTTTTCAAGACAGGCGTTCACTTCTTTCAAACGATCATTGATACTTTCCTTGTCCAATTTGTTATCAATGTATTCCTCTGAACAAGTGAGAAAGTTTTCTACGTATGATATCAATAAAGAAGTAAAACGCTTTTGATGTATGTCTGAATAGATCATATGTTTGATGCAGTCAAGTAGTCGTACCAAAACAGAGACATCTTTTTTACCATATTCCCTGATCGGTACAATGATCTGAAACATCACATCTTTAAATGGAACAGGACGAACAAATACCAGCGGCTCGTCTTTAGAATTCGGGATATAATTTTGTTCATCTATTTCCATCAACTTCGTCAACAGATCAGATAATAAATCGATGGCTTTTACCGCTGTTCCCGGATCATTGATTCCCGGACTTAGCGCCTTTACTGCAATTTCAGAGATCTGTTTAAAGCCGAATAAATAATGATCAGAAACCCGCTCTTCTGTATAAAGTGTAAAATAGGAGCTTAATTGATCGATCACGTCTTCATCCAGTTCCTTACTGATCTCAATAAACGGATATTCTTTTACTACGAATGATCCGATAGAAACTTTCACATTAAGTCTGAAATCATGCTTCTTACAAAACTCCGTTAATCCCGGTCCATCGATTTTCTTCAGATAACCAGAATCCTTTGCAAGACATGTTATCCAATCAGAAGTATTCGGCAATTCTTTTTTAGCATTGCTATGATCCACTCCTTCTAGTTCCTTCTTGGTGAGCTTGTAAATATCATTCAGAATGAAGTCCACCTGAATTTTTTGGGATATGGAATGAATGAAATACACGAACAAACCCATACAAACTATCGCGAGTATCATACTTACAAAAATTCCTAAAGATGGCACCGAAAACTCAACTCCGGGAGCGTCAATATTCACGATCAGGATCAAACTATAAATGATACTTCCCAAATAGAAGCCCAGAACTACTTGATGAAATTTATCTGATATCAATCCGGGTATTACTCTTGGTGATAAAGTAGAAGTAGCTCTGTTAAGAACGATCATTACCATCGAAAAACTAAACACCATTAAAGAAATAAGGCTTCCTACAATGGTACCTAAGATCAATCTGGCATTGTTGGAATCATGTACCAAAACCCGCTCAATATTGCTTTTAAGCTCTATTACAAGATCATTGAATTCGATCCTCATCACAAAAATAGAAAAAACCATAAAGGCCAAAGCAATGATCGTTGGATAGAAAGCAATGCTGTTAACGATCCTTTGATAGTACTTTGAAAGTAAGTTTAACCAATTTTTCATATAACCTGTTTATGTACGCGTGTTTACATTGTTAGCCAAAAAACCCTTATTAGTTTCAAAAAAAGCAATTTTTTAGGCCCTTAAGTTCACTAACAGTCTAAAAAAGCTTTTCTTGGTTGTTGTATTTATCAATCATTACCTTTGTTTCTATGATTTCAAAATCTGAAATACAATCTTTACTGGTACTCATGGACGATCCAGACCCTTTTATTCAAGAGTCCGTAAATCGCCGATTTGTAGAATTAGGGGAAAATGTTGTGCCTCTTCTGGATGAGTATCGTATCGATTTAAAACAAGGTGAAGAAAAGTCCAGAATTAGTGAACTCATTCACACGCTTACTTTTGAGGGACTACAAACCGATTTCGTTGATGCTTTAGAAAATGGTATTAAAAATCGAAAAGATCTGGAATCTATTATTTTCATGCTTTCCAGATTTGGCAACCCAACTATTGATACCAAACACTACAAGGATAAATTGGATCATTTTGCAGAAATGGTCGCTCCAAGTATTCGTTATAAACTGGATGAGCGAAAGAAAGCATCTCAGTTGTTTAAATTTGTATTTGAAGATCTGAATTTTACCGGCGACCAGCAGGACTACCACAATCCCACAAATTGTTTTATTGATACTGTTATTGACCGACGTAAAGGCTTGCCTATTTCATTAAGTATGGTTGTAATGTTTATAGCCAGACGGTTAGACCTTCCGGTTTTTGGAATAAATATGCCTATTCACTTTATGCTTACCTACATCGGAGATCGTGAAGAGTTTTTAGTAGATCCTTATGATAATGGCGCAGTTGTAAGCTATGATCAATGCTATTTTTTCCTTAAAAAGAACAATATTGCTCCAAAACCTGAGTATTTTCAGATGGCATCTGATATGGATATTTTGATTCGAACTATCAGAAACCTTATTCAAAGTTACGAACACAAAGAACAGCTAGAAAAGGTCGAAGATTTAAAAAAGCTTTTATCTACAGTTGAGTTGTATGAGTAAGCTTGAAGTTCAAAATCTTTGGTACCATAACACTTTAACACCATTCGAAAATGTGTTAAAGTATTATGATGTTACAGATGCCCAAATTTTAACTATAGAAAGAGTAAGAAATGCACAACCAACACAGAGAAAAACTTTTTTCATTATTTGATGACAATCAGAACGGCGTGGTTTTCATTCAAGGAGCAGAAACAATGTACCGTTATGGAACTGACTATGAATTTCCATTCCGCCAGGAATCGAATTTCTGGTACTTAACAGGAGTAAATGAAGCCGATTGTTCGTTAATTTTGGATCTAAAAAAAGAAGAGTACCATCTCTTTGTTCCTGAGCGTGATGCTCAATATGCTGTGTGGCATGGCTATGTAAAAACAAGAGAACAATATCAGGAAGAATACCAACCTGATCATCTTCATTATCAAAATGATATTCTTACTGTTTTAAATGAATTAACACCTGAAACAGTGTACTGCATTGATGATGAACAAGCTGAGTTTGTTGAAGATCTTGACCGGGAATTTAATGTTGAGACGGAAGCCTTAGTTGATGCGCTTACTTATTGCAGAGTTCTTAAAACGGATTGGGAGCTTGATCAAATGCGTGAAGCTTGTCGTGTAAATGATCTAGCTTATCTGGAGGTTATGAAGTCCATCAAACCAGGCATGTACGAATACGAAATGAAAGCGATCTTCAATAAAGTACAGATCGAGAATGGTTTACTTCAGGATGCATACAATGGAATCTTTGCTTCAGGTGTAAATGCTTCTATTCTTCACTATGTAGTGAACAACAGCAAGATCAAAGATGGAGATTTATTTTTGATGGATTCGGGTTTCGAATGTAATGGGTATGCTGCCGATTATACCAGAACCTTCCCTGCAAATGGAACCTACACGGACATCCAGAAAGGAATCTACAATTCTGTTTTAACCGGCATGGATAAAGTTTTAAAGGAAATAAAGCCAGGAGTTAAAATGGAAGACCTCCATTTACTGGCCGCCCGAACTATGATGGAAGGCTTAAAAGATATGGATATTGTGAAAGGCAATATTGACGACATCATGAATGAAAATATCTTTGCGCTTTTCTTTCCTCATGGTCTTGGCCATTTCTTAGGGCTCGATACTCACGATGTGGGCGGGTATCCTAAAGGAGTGGATAGAATCGATCGCCCCGGAATTAAATTTTTAAGAGCGCGACGAGAATTATTACCGGGGATGGTAGTTACAATTGAGCCCGGAATTTATTTTGTGCCTGCAGTTCTAAAACCAGCGATCGCTGACCCTGAAAAAAACCAGTTCCTAAATACTGATAAAGTAGAATCCCTTCTAGACTTTGGAGGAGTTCGTATTGAAGATGATATTATTGTAACTGACGATGGTCTCGAGAATATGACGAATGTTCCTAAAGAAGTAGATGAGATTGAGAATTTAATGGCGAATTAAATTCCCCTTTTTTACTTATCCAGATTAGTAGATATTCACAAATAATGAATATGAAACTGAGTATATATATAATTGTTCTTCTTGCATTGATCAGCAGCCCGGTATTATCACAGGTTACAATTTCCGGGTCTGTATTTGATGCTACTACCAAAGAGCCTCTTCAAGGAGTTAATGTATATTTATCAGAAACAACAATTGGAAAACAAACAAATGCTGATGGTTCATTTTCTTTTCAAACTAATCTAACCGGCCCTTTTATATTGGTTGCAAGCTCAATAGGCTACCAAACTGAACGTATTAATATCAACATAGAAAAAGGGGAAAATAAGAGCTATAGCTTTAGCCTAAAGGAAAAGCCGATTGAACTTGACGAAATTGTTGTAGCCGCTGATAATACAGAATGGAAATCGAATTTTAATCGATTTCAAAGATTCTTTATTGGAGATAGAAAATTTTCAGAGAATACCTTCTTCCAAAACCCGGAAGTATTACGCTTTGAAGGTCCAAATAAACAAAATAAAATAAATGTTTATACTGAAGCTCCTTTAATAATCCACAACCGGGATCTGGGCTATATTATTGAGACAGAATTCCTGCAAGTACACTTTAATCCTGATGATAATACCGGTATTTATAAACTGAATACAAGATTCAGCGAAATGGAGTCCTCTGATAAAAACGTAATACGGAGGTGGAATAAAAACCGTTCGGAAGCTTACAAAGGATCTCCTACACATTTCTTTAAAAGTTTAGTTCTGGACGATCTTAGAAAAGAAAGATTTAAAATAGTTTCCATGGGTTCTAAAATTGAGCGGGTTGAAGAGTCCGAAATAAGTCAACTTGCTTTTTATTATCCCAAAATTTGGAAGACTCTTATAGAAAGATATTCTGTATTCAAATTGACCTATACACCTGTAATAGTTGGGCATCAGGTCAGGTTTGATCTCTTTGATAAAGTTGTGAACGACCACGCCCTCTCTTACTTAACTTATTCTGGGGAAATACCTTATATTTTAATCGACGAAAATGGTGCTTTATTCGATCCTACCGTTCTCCAGCTTTCAGGTAAATGGGGTTTTGAAAGAATTTCTGTTATGCTTCCAATCGATTATAAAAATGACTAATTCCTCATTTTTGAAAAAATGACGCCTTTCCGAAATTGGAATTCTATTTGGCAACATTTGCGTCCTTAATAATTCAAAACCTGAACGAAAATAGTTTAATTAGAATTACAGCATTTCTTCCCAACATTTGAACAAACAATGAAAAAAATATTCATGATTGTATTTATTGTGCTGTTTGCTTTTGCTATAGTCATAGCAGGAATAGGTTACTCTGTTTCAGCACCCGGGTATTCGGGTGAGCCATCGGGTAATTTTGACGGAACAAAATTCCTTAATGGTGAAGGCTATGAAGAGAAAAGCTCTCGGGAATTAATAAAATGGCTCTTAACAAGAGAGCCGGGCAAATGGACAGAGAAAACAGAAGCTGATGTTACTTTTGGTAAAAAGCCTGCCAACCGTATTTCGGATTCATCTCAGGTAATTACTTATGTAAATCATTCCACTTTTCTCATCCAGTCAGATGGAATAAATATCATTACTGATCCGGTATATAGCAAACGAGTATCGCCATTTAGTTTTGCTGGACCAAAACGAATGCGCCCTCCCGGAATTAAATTCGAGGACCTTCCTGAACTGGATTATGTATTGATCAGCCATAATCACTACGATCATTTGGATATAAATACACTCCAGAGAATTAAAGAAATTCATGATCCGGTTTTTATCACCCCTCTAGGTGTAAATCTATATTTGAATAGAAAAGGAATTTCTAAAACTATACATCTCGATTGGTGGCAAGAGCATTCTGTCAATGATTCTGTTTCTATTTCTGCCGTTGAAGCCCAGCACTTTTCTAGCCGAGGAATGTTTGATCGTGACAAAACTTTATGGGCAGGATTTGTTATTGAATCTGCTAATGGAAATATTTATTTCGCTGGTGACACCGGCTACAACAAGTTCTTTAAAAGAATTGGAAAAGATTACGCTCCTGTAAAAACTGCGTTGATCCCAATCGGAGCTTATATCCCACGATGGTTTATGGGGCCTGTTCATGTGGACCCCGCTCAGGCACTTCAGATTCATAAAGATATTGGCGCCGGATTAAGCATCGGTATGCATTACGGGACTTTCCCACTCGCTGATGATGGAGAAATGGATCCCATCAATGATTTTAATGCCATTGTTGGGAATGAAAACTTTATTTTAATGAAGGAAGGAGAGTTTAGAGTAGTCAGAAATAATTAAATAAGACCACCACAAATTTCTCTTTTCTTACTGTTAACTGGATTTACCGACCGTATATTTTCCGGATCCGATCAGCATCATTCCAAAAAATACGAACATCATCTTAAATGCATGCGAAGCCTGTCGCCAGCTATCTCCGTCGCTTATGTGTGCATAAACGGCAACCAGCATCATTGATCCTAAAAGCATCGCAACGAATCTGAATTTAAACCCTACTGCAAAGAGCAAAGCTCCCAGTGTTTCAATAAGCGCTCCCAAAAATCCCCAAACCATGGCAATTTCATCAACTCCAAAATGAGGCATTACTTGCCCGAGTGAAATCCATCGTTCGTGACCACCCATTAACTTTCCCCATCCGTGAAAAAACAGATAATTCAAGCCTACTCCTACTCTGAGTAGCAGCAACCCTTCGTCTTTATATTTTTTAAGTGAGTCGAAATTGAGATTAAGTGACATATTATGATTTTAGAGTTTGATCTTAAATTCGAGTCAATATAATCAAACGCTTTTTTTTTCACAGATAAGATTGAATTGCCACAAAGATCTTATTCATAACCCGAAATATTCTTTCCCAGAATGATATCTCTATTGCCGGTTAATATATCTTCATCCATAGTCAGACTCATGATTCCGGTACTTCCGCCTCGCGGGTTTATATCATTAAGCTGACCTGAAGTCAAATTTTTATCACCTTCAAACAAGTAGCTTCCCAGCCAATAATACTTTCCGTTTGGCTCAAGAATAGTTAAATGAATGTGTGCTGGTTCATTTCCATAGAACATCGGCTTTTGCGTTAAAAAAGAATATCTCCCTTCTTCATCTGTTTTTATCCAGCCACGAATATAACCATGTCTTCTTGCCCAACCCGTTTCGTCTCCTTTTTTGGGATAAACTCCTTCTTCATTTGTTTGGTATACATAAAGGATAACACCTTCAGCCGGAGTTTTCCCATCTATCTTGTACACCGTTCCGGTAACTTTAATATCAATTCCATCGCTTCCGAATTCCGGGAGAGTATCAACGGAGGAAAGCTTTTGGTCTCCAAATTCGAATATAGCTTCACATCCTTCACATGGTCCGCCGACAAGTTTACCCTGAGCTTGAGAGGTTATTGTTGCTGCGATAACTAAGAATGATATAAGTAGCAGTTTTTTCATCAGTAATTTTGTTTTATCTCTTATTTAAAAAACTAAGACGAACCACTAAAAGTAGTTGTAGATCTTCGTCTTAGATTATTCGTGATTAATTAAACCAATAGTTCATTTTAAATACCACACCGCGATTTTTCACTGCAAAATTATCCGTGGCATAATTGTCGTTATATACAATGAACAGATCCGACATGGAAGCAAATCTCCACTGTAATCTGCTGTTAACATTAAAGTTTTCTTCCTGAGTATTGTATTGCAGGAAACTGGTCCAGCTCAGATTATTTGAGAAACTTACTTCTGCCTGCGGACCGATAAGATGTAAAGTTGCTTTACCATAATTGTCTGGTAGGATTACCTTGTTCCCTACATAGCGAACTCCAAAATTTCCCCAGGGCTGAACTCTCATATTCAAAGAACCGCCAAACTGTGTTCTGGTTCCGTTATAGAATTCCCCGAAAGAAGTGTTCAAACTTCCACTTATTACTCCCCGTGAATCAGAAAAATAATGGAACGCAATTCTATTGAAGCTATACGTATCAACCGGAAGTAATTCGTCTCCGTTGATCAAGTTTGTTGGGAATAGTAACGCCACTTTACTGTTTCTGGCACTCAAACTTACTCCTCCCCAGTCTTTTGTATACATTTCAAAATTAACGGATAATATCCTGTCGATAAAATCTCCGTTTGTTCTGGTTGACCCAACCATCCAACCTGAAAATGTATAGCTGTTGATCCAGTCCGCATCTGGACGGATGGTAAATCCTGCCCATGGATTTAAAAAGTTATACCCTACTCTTTTCAATTCTCCTGCTTCGGCATCGTACTGAAATAAGCGATCAGAAAATCCAAGTTCGTTTATATAATTGTCTTCAACTCGGTCTGCAGTAATTCCAAAGAATTTATCTCCGTCGCCATACATCAAGGTCGCACCTGCGAAATAAGCATCGTCAAATTTCTCCTCTGTTTGCGACCAATGATATCTCGCATTTCCATTCCAGTATCCGTTTTCAGAAGTGTAATTGAATTCTGCTCCAATGGTACGGTTGTAATCTTCTCCGGTTGGAGATGTGCCATCAAATGAAGACCGATTAGTGAATAGCGCTTTCACATTAGTGCGCCCTACCAGGTTTTGCTGAACTGAAGCAACGGTATAGTTATTAGCTGAAAGATCATTGACCGATCTCGTATGAGCATTCAAAATACCAACTCTCAGATCTTCACTTAGATTACCTGTTACTCTTGCGCCAAAAAGAATTGGAACTATTTCACCATTGTTTAAACCAATTCTCCTTGAGAAGAACGGCTTCAATCCCCAGGTCCCAAAACTTCCGAACAGATCGCTGTTTTCAAGAAAGAAGGCTCTTTTTTCCGGAAAGAAAATACTGAACCTTGAAAGATTAGTAACCTGCCTATCTACATCAACTGTTGAAAAATCGGGATTTACAGTAAGATCTAACTTCAGGTTTTGTCCAATCGGGATCTTGGCATCCAAACCTATTTCAATATCATTTTCCAGACTATTATTTGTAGCCTGAAAGTCTTTATTTGATGATCCCAAAGCATAAGGTTGTACGATGGCTCCTTGTTTTCTCTTGGGCGGGATGTCTTTGATCACCATGGTGCCTAAATGACCTATATCAATCCCCGGAAATCCGAGCGGAACATGGCTCCAGGTAGAGTATTCGTTTCTCTTCATATCATTTCGAACAAAATTAATTCCCCATTCTTCCACATTGGTATCGTAATTGATGGATTTAAATGGAATAGCAAATTCTGCAACCCAATAATCGTCATGTACTTTTACGGAACTGTACCAGACATTATCCCAATTTACATCGGGTCGGGTTCTGGAGTTTTCGATACTTACCATTCCGTCCACTCGTGCACCCGCAGCATTTACTCCAAACAAAAAACCATTGGTTTGCTTATTCAATGGATCCAGAACTACACTAAATCCATCGCTATCCCAGTGATAAGATGAGTTGTCTCTCTTTAATGTTTTAATAACCAGATCTTCTCTTTTCTGATAGTTTACTGCACCGATGTATAAAAATTCATCGTCATACATGATCCAGGTTCTGGTTTGGTTTACAGCAAGTCCCGTATCTTTTGGCGCTTTGTTGAGAAAATCAGAAGTGATGGTTGCCAATTCCCATTCAGGTTCGCTCAATTCGCCATCTACAACAATTTTCGCGTTTATTTTTGTAGCGTTAAGTATAAAATTATCGTAGATCGGCTGTTCCTGTGCTACTAGTTTAGAATTAAAAAGCACTGCAGATGCAAGTAATAAAAAGTATTTCATAGTTCTGTCCCATTTTTGTTGGAACAGATATACGCGATAAAAAATACTCTAATTTATAACTTAGATACGTAACAGGTTATCATCGCCGGAAGACATTTACCCGATGATTTTAGCCATCTGCAGCTTGTAAAGTGTTGTTTATCCCCAAAAATACGCTGTTTGCAGAAATGAGAAAATCCTATACAATTTCTTAAGGTTCAATGCGTACATTCATGCTTGGTCATGTTAAACATAGTTCACAAATATCAATCTACCGGCAACCGAATTGGTTGGCATATTCTTTTTTGGGCGTGCTACATTGCTATCTATACCGGCATTTATGGTTATTTCGAAGACAATTTTGGTGCTGAGTTTTTCTGGGCGATGGCTTATCTGCCGATCAAGATCGCAGCGACCTATTTTACGATGTACTTCATAATCCCCAGGTACTTTCTGAAGAAGAAATATGTAGCTGCTACACTTTTAACCATCACTATAATTTTACTTGCAGGTTTTATTCAACGTTTTTTGGATTACTATGTGTTTTACCCGATCTACGCATACGAGTTTATGGCCGGCAGCCCTTTCAATATCCCCAAGAGTATCAAAAATGTACTCAGTATTTATCCGGCAGTAGCACTCGGTGCTTTCATCAAAATTACCAAACATTTTTATAATGAGGAGAGTAAGTCTCAGGAACTGAGACAACAAAAATTACAAGCCGAGCTTAATTTTCTTAAAGGACAGATCCACCCTCATTTTTTGTTTAACACTTTGAATAATTTGTATGCTCTCACGCTGAAAAAATCTGAAAATTCCCCTGAAGTTGTTCTGAAGTTATCTGAACTCCTCAGCTTTATGCTGTATGAGTGCAATTCCAGAACAGTTCCCTTAAGCAAAGAACTAAAGCTGATAGAAAATTACATCGCTTTAGAAAAAATACGGTACGATGACCGACTCACCATTACCTATGAAACGGAGGGTGATGTTTCCAAAAACCAGATACCACCTATGCTGCTGCTTCCATTTGTGGAAAATGCTTTCAAACACGGAACCAGTGATTCCATTGATGAAGTATGGGTTGAGATCCACATAAAAGTGGTAGACCAATCTCTAAGTCTGTCTGTAAAAAACAGCAATGGCTTCGATACGATTGAAAAGAATGAATTCGAATATCAAAAAGGCATCGGTCTTAAAAATGTTCGCAGGCGTTTAGAACTTTTATATGAAGATCATTATACACTTGAAACAAACGATACCGAAGATCAGTATTCCGTTTCATTAACTATTGAACTTGATGAACTTCTAGATCACAACAGCGTTTGAGTCTTTCCTGCTTCATAATAGATGATGAACCCCTAGCCATTGAGGTTATTGAATCTCATGTGTCTAAAATTGATGGCTTGGAAGTTAAAGCTACTTTCCAAAATGCGGTGAAAGCTTTTCAGGCTCTACGGGAATCTCAAGTAGATATTCTTTTCCTTGATATTCAAATGCCACGTCTTACAGGTATTGAGTTCTTGAGAATGATGAAGAACCCTCCGAAAGTGATCATTACCACTGCTTATCGTGAATATGCTTTAGAGGGATTTGAGCTGGATGTAGCAGATTACTTACTTAAACCAATTTCATTCAATCGCTTTTTAAAAGCTGTAGACAAAGTCTTTGAACTTCATTCAATTACAGAACACTCAACAAAAACTGCCAATGAAAACAATTCCAAGCATTTTGTTTTTGTTCCTGTTGATAAGAAAAATGTGAAGATCTGCCTGAATGAGATCATCTATGTTGAAAGCAAAAGAGATTATGTGCTAATTAAAACGCTGAACAAAGAAGTAGTCACTCATCAGACCTTAACCTATATGGAAGAACGATTACCGAATCCTTCCTTTTTAAGAGTGCATCGTTCGTTTATTATTAATACCAGGATGATAGAAAGCTGGTCTAATAATGAGATCGAACTTCCGGGTATTCAGATTCCTATCGGAAGAACCTATAAGCGTGAAGCTTTGAAGGTGTTGAATAATAATTCTGAGGTTTTGTAGGATGGTTCACAAGTTAGATGGTCGCTGTAGATGTCATTTAATTAGTTGACAGTTTAGCAGTGATAGTTCTAGAAAAATTCGCCCTTAGTATTTAAGACGGAATAGAGAACATGATCCGGATGCGTCTGCGAAGCAGGAATAATCCTTTCCGGTAAGGAATAAAATAATTTTCTCAGAATGAACGAAGACCTTTAGGATTATTCAGCGCAGGATCAGTGAACCCGTCTTAAATACTTCGGCTTGATCTTTTGCTACTTTTGTATCAAGACAAAAGTAGGTAGCCTTGTGCAAAGTCAAGCCTATTTATAGGGTTCGGTATAGTTGGATGCTTTTTCTGAAATTGACAGGATTATTGAAAATTAAATTCCTCCCTCGAGGGAGGTGCGGTTTTCGGCTTGCCGAAAAAGCGGAGGGTGTTTGTGAAGTTTACACGTTCCCGAACTTCACTTACACCCCTCGGATTATCCAAAGTAACTGTTTGGATAATCATCTCCCCTCAAGGGGAGATTGAAATTATTTACAAATAAAAAGCCCAACTCTGAAAAACAGAATCGGGCTTTTAAATTTTTAATGCTGTGTTTTATTCAGCTAAGCAGTGACCGGTTCTGGTTTTTGGCTTGTGCCGTTTCCGTTCAAATCGCTTTGGTCTTTGATGATGCCCGGCTCTTCTTTTCCGAACATAACTTTGTTTAAACCTCTGCGACTTCTTTCAATTAAGCTGTAAAGTACCGGAACAAGGATCAATGTAAGAGCCGTAGCAAATAACAAACCTACAATTACTGCAATTGCCATCGGTCCCCACCAGGTTGCTTGTTCACCACCCATGTACACATAAGAACCTAGGTTTCCAAAAAACTCGATCGGAGTATTTACCAAAACAATGAAATCAATATTGAATCCGATTGCTAATGGTACTAAACCAAGTGTGGTTGTAATTGCAGTAAGAATTACCGGACGAAAACGCACTTTTCCACCTTGAACCAAGGCATCTCGTAAACTCAATCCATCACGACTTCTGAGAATATCTACGTAATCGATCAATACAATGGCGTTGTTTACTACAATACCTGCCAGTGAAATGATCCCTAAGAAAGCCATCAATCCGAAAGCCATCTGGAAAGTTACCAATCCGTAGAACACACCTGCCATCGACATTACTACCGAACTCAAAATAATGATCGGTTTTGCTATAGAGTTAAACTGTGATACCAAAATAAATGCAATCAGAAATACTGCGATCAGGAATGCAATTCCCAAAAACTCGAACGATTCGTCCTGTTCTTGTTGCTGTCCTGTCCAGCTGTAATCATATCCGGAAGGCATGTCGTCCAGATAATTTGAAAGGACTCCCTGAACTTCAGCCAACACTGCATTTGCCTGATATCCGGAACGAACATCAGCACTGATTGTGATCACTCGTTCTGAGTCTTTATGATTAATGCCACCAAGTCCGTCTTTTACTTCCCAGGTAGCCACTTCTGACAATGGAATTTGGTTTCCTTCATGCGGAATGGTCAGATCACCTAATGTACTCAAGTCGTCACGATACTCATCATTTAACCGAACAATGATATCGTATTCTTCTTTTCCATCGCGGAATTTGGAAGCTTCCACACCATTGATCGCCTGACGAATGGTCATCCCGATCACGTTGGTTGAAAGTTCATAAAGCGCCGCTTTTTCACGATCCACATCTACTCTAATTTCCGGTCTTGCTTCCGGTAGATTTGATTCCAATCCATCCATTTTAGCGAACACAGAATCTTCTTCAAGAATAGACAGAATTTCTCCTGAAAGTATGCTTAACTGATCCATATCAGATCCGGAAATTTCAAGATTTACCGGCTTTCCTGTCGGAGGTCCGTTTGGCGGTTGCTCTACCGTTACTTTTGCTCCTACAATATTATCGCTCATGTGATTTCTCAAGAATTCCATCGCTTCAAATACATCACCTTCACGTTCCTGGAAATCTACAAAGTTCAGAGCAACCGTTCCTTTATTTGGAGTATTCCCTCCACCACCGGAACCCGGGTCTGCTGTAATGCTTGCTCCTGATGTAGCCAAGACACTGTGTACATCAACCAGATTTGGAAGGTTTTTCACACGCTCCTGTACTTCCTCAATAATAGTTTTTGTGTATTCCACATCAGAACCGATCGGGGTTTCTACCTGTACATACACATCACGTGGGGGAATGTCTTCCGGAAAAAATTCCGTTCCAGGGTTGAATGCTCGTAATACAACAATGCTCAGAGCCAAAACTACTGCAGAAATTCCAACAACGGCTAGTCGGTGATTTAACGACCAGACCAATGTATTTTCATATTTAGCTATCACTTTATTGAGCCCGTCCCGTTGCCACCATCTTCCTACCGGTTCTAATGCATACTTATTAACAGCCCAGAAAATTACACCAAGAATAATCAGCATTGTCCATGTAATAAAACTCGATGCCAAGAAAAGAAGTAAGATAAATCCTATTACTCCGTACAGGATCTTTTTACCTTTCGGAGTTAATTTAGCTTCTGCTTCCTGACCTTCAACTGTCATAAATAATGCGCAGATAACGGGATTGATCACCAATCCAACAAAGAGTGAACTTGCCAGTGTTATGATCAAAGTCTTTGGTAAATAACTCATAAACTGACCTACAATTCCCGGCCAGAAGATCATTGGAGCAAAAGCTGCAATTGTTGTAAATGTTCCGGCAATAATTGGAACAGCGACTTCGCCCGTTCCTTTCTTTGCTGCTTCAAATCGTTCATATCCTTCTTCCAGATATCGGTAAATATTCTCTACTACCACAATGGCATTATCCACCAGCATCCCTAAAGATAGAATTAACGAGAACAGAACGATCATGTTCATAGTTATTCCTAATGCGGATAAAATGATAAAAGAAAGGAACATGGACATTGGAATGGAAATCCCAACAAATGAAGAGTTTCTTACTCCAAGGAAGAACAATAATACACCAACAACCAAGATCAATCCGGATATAATATTGTTTTCCAGATTTGTAACCATGTTAATTACATCCACACTTTGATCGTTAGTGATCGCATAACGTGTAGTTGGTGGAAGGGTTGGAATTGCCTCGTCCAGAATCGCTTTTACTTCATTACCGGTATCCAGGATGTTTTCTCCGGTACGTTTCTTAATACCCAGCGTAATTACAGGAGCATCGTCCAGTTCAGAATACGTTGCTCTTTCTTTGAAACCGAACGTTACTTTTGCAACATCACGAACATAGATCGGGCTACGATTTTCGCCTTTAATTACTATGTCTTCGAGTAGCTTAGTGTCTTCATATTGTCCTGGTATGCGAAGTAAGAACTTTTTGGTACCTACTGATATATCTCCACCAGGAATAGTTACGTTTTCATTAGAAATTGCCTGAATAATATCACCAAAAGCAATATTGTAGTATTTCATCTTGGCAAGATCTACGTCAACCTGAACTTCACGTTCTGTTCCTCCGGTTAGATCAACTCCAAGCACAGAAGGAATTGCTTCAATTTTATCCTGAAGATCTTCCGCTATTTCCTTAAGAATGACTTCGTCATATTCTCCGGAAAGATTCACATTCATGATCGGAAATTCTGACAAGTTGATTTCCTGAACGGTTGGCTCTTCCGCATCTTCGGGAAGCTCCGGCTTTGCCAGATCTACTTTTTCCCGCACTTTCTGGAGAGCATCTTCAATATCTACACTTGGTTCAAATTCCAAATTGATATTCGAATAGCCCTCGGCAGATGATGAGGTCATATTTTTAATATCAGAGATATTGCTCAGCTCATCTTCAAGCTTTCTGGTAACCAGACTCTCCATATCCTCCGGCGAAACTCCTGGATAAACTGTAACCACAAATATATTCGGGATGTTTATACTTGGGAAGCTTTCTTTAGGAATGGTCAGATATGACACAATCCCCATGATGGCAATCAGGACCAACAATACCAGCACGCTAATTCTGTTGTTTATCGAGAACGTCGACAGCCCAAATTCTTTACGCTTTCCTTCTTCAGGCAAAGAAACCCCGTTAGTTGATGCCCCGTTGTTATTTTGTTCGGTACTCATAATAGTTTCCGAGTTAAATTAATTAGCTGCTAATTTTTTATCGTCTTTCACTGTCACACGCATGCCATCATCAAGAAAAGCAGAACCTAATGTGATCAGTTTATCACCTTCAGCAAGTCCTTCTTCTATGATCACATTTGTTTGGTATGACAGGCCCAACTTCACTTCTCTTTCATTTGCCACAGCCTTTCCTTCTTCATTTTCAGAAAGTACATACACCACATAGCGGTTGTCTTTTGAATACACAAACTCTTCGCTGATCACTAGAACATTGCTTAGCTCAACTGTTTTTAACCTGAGGTTTGCAATCATGTCCACTTTATAACTTTTGTTATTAGGAAGCTTTGTTTCAATTCTGAATGTTCTGTTTTGAGGATTGATACTTCCACCAACATAATTGATAGCGGAGTTAAGCGTGTCCCTTACCTGAGTATCGAACCAAACATCTACTTTATCACCAACATTAACCACATCCGAATAACGAGCCGGAACTCCTGCTGAAATTTTGTAAGCATCGGACCCGATTAATCTAACAACAGCCATGCCGGGACTCACCATTTCACCTTCTTCTACCATAATTGTTTCAACTTCTCCGTTGAATGGCGCTTTGATGCTTGTATTTTCAAGATCAATTTTAATTGATTCCAATGCCGAGTTACTTTGCTCATAAGCAAATTTTGCGTTCAGGTAATCGAGTTCAGACCCAATTCCATCTTCTTCATACACTTTTTTGAGACGCTCATATTGCTCCTTGGTTTGGGAAGTCATTGCTTCTAACCGGGCTTTTTCCTGCTTTAGTTTTGAATCATCAATTTTTACGATTGTCTGTCCTTTTTTAACCTGAGCGCCTTCTTCTACTCTGTAGTCAATTACTCGTCCGTTAACCTCGGCAGAGATCATAATGTCATTCGATGTCTCTACATTTCCCACCACTCTTAAGTAACTTGAGAAAGTAGTTGGCTCTACGTTTTTAGTTGTAATGTTTACTGTTTTTACGAGCTCTTCGTTTGTTTCTGTTTGTTGAGATTCCCCTCCACAACCCAGAAGTATTGCACCCGCTACCACTATTGTTAAATATTTTTGAACGTTCATTTCTTAAAATTTATGTAGTTAAATAATTTCTTTAGTTAGTTGTGTCTACAAAAGGCACCATTCCGGTTGCCAGATCATAATTTGCTTTTGCAGTAAGGTAATTAAACACCATAATCGCGTAATTTACTTCTGCTTCCCGAACTTGAATTTCTGCCTCCGTTAACTCCAGCTGGGAACCCAATCCACTTTCTAGTCTCTTTTTGGCTCTGTTATATCCGGTATTAGCTTGTTCTAACGCTTGCTTGCGGGCTGATGCTGTTTCAAAGATCTTATCCAGTTCTTCACCTGCGCTTGCCACTTCATTCTGCGCCATTAAAATCGCCATACGTTTCTGTTCTTCAACATCTTTATATTGGATCTGAGCTCTTTGAAGGTTTGCCATTCTTGAAAATCCCTGAAACAAAGGAAAATTTAGATTCACTCCTATTGTTTGAAACCTTTTGGCATTTTCAAAGAAGGTTGGGCTACCTGCCTCAGCTGCTGACCATTGCAAATTATATGAAGCTGTTAGCGTTGGAAGAAATCGACTTTTCTCAGCTCTGATCTGTTTTTCCCGAAGACTTAAATTTGCTTCAGCAATTCTGACATCACCTCTATTTTGAGCTAAAGCAGTAGAATCAACCATACCTGAATTAAAACTATATGGATTCATTCGGTCTATCTTCTTCAAATGACTGTTTGAAGTTTGAGCAGCTGTTTCAGATAGAATATCGAATTCATTCAAGCTACCTTTTACCTTAACCAAAAAATTTACAGGTAATCCCATAGCTACATTTAAGTTTCGGTAAGCCTCATCTACAGCATACTTTGCTTCTATCTGTTGGGGTTTTTGATTGCTTAATTGTACTCTTATCCTAAGTACAGCGTAGTCATCAACAATCCCGGCTTTTGCGCGGGCTTCGTTTTCTCTCAGGTTTGTTTCAAGCCTTCTTATTTGAGAATCCTGAAGTCTTAATTGCTCCTGAGCTGCAAGTACTGCATAATATGCTATTCTGGTTTGAGTAATTACCTGTTGGCTGGTTGCTCTAAAATTTTCTTCCTGTACTTTTCTAAAAACAGCTGAGCTTTTCAACGCTACAAGTGCTTCTCCTTTAAAGAGGTTTTGGGTTACAGTAAAGCCACCCTGCCAGTTGTTATCTGTTCCAAAAGAAACCGGAACTAAGACATTAGGATCTCCATTAGGATCAAATACATTTTCCGGAATAAACTGAACCGGAAGTTCAACATTTCTTGTGTAATTGATTGAAGAAATTACATCCGGGTATACTTCTGAACGAGCAATATTAACAAGCTCATCAGCATCATCAATAGCCAATAACGCTCTGTTTATTTGTGGATTATTTGCCAACGCCATTTCAATGGCTTGTTCTAGTGTAATTTCTCTTTCTGAATCCTTTGTCTGAGCTTTTGAACTTGTTGTTACCAAAATTACTGCTATAAGCAGAAGCCCTAATCGTTTACCCATTTTATTTTTGTTAGTTCGTACCATTAAAAAATTCAATTGCCGATTACGTTAGTTTTTTCCATTAGTTTCAAAAAATGACTGTGAGTCATAATTTGTTTTCTGTTTATCAGTAGCAATGCCACAACCAATCACTTTCATAAAGTTCTCAAATAGAGAATTTAAATTTATTCCAAGTTCGCTAAGCAGATTAAAATGCTGTGTATTTTGATGCTGATATGCCATACTTACCATTCCGTGAGAAGTAGCCCAAAGTATCAAAGCCAATTCTTTAGGATCATAGCTTGGATTTATACTTCCATCCTGCATACCAATTTGAATTGCGCGCACCATACAAGTAAAGGAACTTTGCATATTTGTGGAGCATGAATCAAGAAAAGTACTGTCTTCTAAGTCACTCGTCTCCTTGATATTATCATGAAATCTCATTGCTCTGAAATACTCAGGGTGCTGGGTCACAAAAGTCATAAATGTTGCACCTATCATATGAACCAACTCTATCCCTGGTTTATCTTCAGTAAGCACCTTTTGAATTTCTTTTGTAAGTAACCCTGTTGCTTTATCACATATACCTAATACCAGATCTTTTTTGCTCTCGAAATACTGATATAATGACCCTTTGCTGACTTCTGCTCGTTCAGCTACTTCCGTCATGTTAAGATTGTCCAAACCTTTTTCAAGAATCAAAGCTTCAGCTGCCTCTAACATTAGTGACCGCTTTTGCTCCTTTTCCCTTTCTTTGCGTTCCGAAATTCCCATTATTGTGACTGCCGGTCATTTTTTGAATTAAGGTCAAAAAGGTACGGGTACTTTAACCTAATTCCAACTATCTTTTTGTTAAGAAATGGTGAACATAACATTGATTAAAAATATTTGTCTTGTTCTGAATAAATCAAAAAACTCTCCTCTTCCAAGTCTTCCATCTTTTGGTTATGATTCAGCACACTTAAAACACAGGTATTCATTTGATTATAAGCGGACAGAATAACAATACAACCATTCCTATCAAGCGATTAGCTGCAATTGATCTGGGAACGAATTCCTTCCATGCCGTTATTGTAGACTTATATTCTGACGGCAGCTTCAGAAAGATTGAAGATTTTAAGGAAATGGTGCAGCTTGCTAAAGGTGGATTAGGTACACGCTTAGCTGAAGGAGCTTATTCACGAGGCATGAAAGCTCTCAAAAACATCAAAGTTTTGTGTGACAGCCATAATGTAGAACATATTCTGGCGTATGCCACCAGCGCTATACGGGAATCTGAAAATGGCGGAGAATTTATTCAGGACAGCATTGACAGATATGGAATTAAAATAAATGCTATTCCCGGCACTGTTGAAGCCGAGCTCATCGGTTATGCCGTTCAACATGGTGTTCGTTTAGGAAACACTCCTGTTTTAATGGTTGATATCGGTGGCGGAAGCGTTGAGTTTATTCTGGGAAATGCTAAAGAATTCCATTTTCTGACCAGTAAAAAGATCGGGGTTTCCAGAATGACCGATATTTTTAAACCATCCGATCCAATCACTGCTACAGAGATTGAGAAACTTGAGGCCCATTATAGAGAAGAAACTTCACAACTTGCCGAGGCTCTTCAAATAAACAGAACTAACTTGATCATTGGTTCTTCCGGAACCATGCAAAACATTGCCGCCATGATCGCCGCCCGAAAAGGGCTTCCGGTAGATGTTACTCTCAATGAAATGGAATATACTGCCAAAGATTTTTTCTCTTTTTATAAGGATTTCATCAAACTGAATCGAACCGAACGGAAAAAAATAAAAGGCTTAGACGCCAAACGTATAGATTTCATTAACACCGGAGTGGTTCTGGTTAACTATCTACTTCGCGAATATGGAATCAAGAAAGTTAAAATTTCTACTCAGGCATTAAGAGAAGGCATTATCATTAGATACCTGAAAAAAGATATGATCGGATTGCCCTGGTCGGGGTCCATGTCTGACCCAAGGCGTAGAAGTGTGTTTGAACTGCTTAGAAAATGTGACTGGCATGAAGCTCATTCAACTCACGTCGCTAATTTGGCTTTGAAGATATTTGATGCGCTAAAAAATGATCTTATACTGGAAGACCCTGACAAAGAGTTGTTAGAGTATGCAAGCTACCTGCATGATATCGGATATTATATTTCGCATTCAAAGCATCATAAACATGCTCTTTATATTATCAGAAACTCGACTTTAAAAGGTTTTCGGGAAGAGGAAATTGAGGTAATTGCCAATGTTGCCAGATACCATCGCAGATCAACTCCAAAGAAAAGACACGGAGAATATTGGAAGTTAGCTCCTTCTGTTCGGAGAAGGATCAAAAACCTCTCCGGTATCTTAAGAGTGGCTGATGGGCTTGACAGAAGTCATTATCAAAATGTTCAGCAACTTGATATTGAAACCACTGAGAAGGAGATCATTTTTAAGATAAAAGTACAGGCTGATCCTCAATTAGAAATTTGGGGCGCTCAGAGAAAAGCACATCTACTCAGAGAGGTCACCGGAAAGAAGATTGTAATTGAAGTGGTTAATTAGGAATAAGGGAATAGAGAATTAGGAATAAGTTTATTTCTTTTTTCTATCGTTCCTCATTTTCATATACAGATCATATTCGTTGCCAAGTTTCTCTTTGAGTTCTTTTTGCTCCTGCTTTTTTGATTTCATATCTACTATAACTTTGTAAACACCTATCAAGCATCCTAGAACAAGTATTAAAAGTATCTCAGTCATACCTTCTATTTATATTAACCTATTCCTAATTCCCGTATTCCTAATTAAAACTATTCCCCAAAAGACCCTGCTGCGCCCGGAAAAACTACTGGGCTTTCAAATCCCTCTTTTGAAACAGAAGCAACACCGAACAAATAATTGTCGATAACTACATTTTCTAAAGTGTGTTCAGTAGTACCCGCAGGAACAAAAACACTTTTTTCCCACTGATTTGAATCTGTAAGTCTCCAATAGATTTTATAACCAGCCAATTGAGGATTTTGCTCAGCATCTAAAGCATCCCATTTCAAGGTTGTGCTTGGACGTACAGCCCCTCGAATCTGAACATTAACCGGTGGATTTGGAGCCCAAGCCATTCCTGCCATGGTAACTGCATTTAGCCCTGTTAGTTTTGCAGCATAATCAAAGTCTACACCATCAATGGTATCACCATACTTAATTCCATCTTCCATTCTCAAGTCCTGATGTTGCATCACATAATTCTCGTTGGTTTCCATAATTCTTACACCTGGAATTCCAACTGCATTGAAAGGACGATGGTGCCCTCCTCTCCCAAAACGATCTAATCTATAAATCATCATTACATCAAGATTTGGTATATACATATCAGCCATTTTATCTACATATCGCGCTATATTTCTTGATGGTGAATCAACTTCACCACCCGTAAACCTTCGAACTCTGGCTTCCTGTTCAGTTTCTACATCTCTTGTTCCTTCCGAGAATACACGAGCAGTTGTGTTATTGATCACACCGTTAACTCCTTTGATATTTCCAATCATATCATTGTTAAGAACTGCTTTTATTCTCCAACCTTTTTCGAGGGCATATTCTGCTAAAATCTGTCCTCCAAACAACCCTTGTTCTTCACCTGAAAGACCAACATACATGATAGAACTTGGAAACTCATATTTAGTCAGCACTCTTGCAGCCTCAATAGTCCCGGCCATCCCTGAAGCATTGTCATTAGCCCCCGGCGAATCCGAGACGCCATCTAAAGGGTCCGAAACTCTGGAATCAATATCTCCACTCATCATCACAAATCTATTCGGATCGGAAGTTCCTCTTTGAATAGCAACAACATTCACAATATTAACGGGATCGGGTATTCTTCTTTGACCTGAAATCACATCGCTCACATAAAATACTTCGAGACATCCACCACAATCTTCCGAAATACGTTCGAACTCAGCTTTGATCCATCTTCTTGCGGCGCCAATTCCTCTTGTACTTGAAACAGTATCAGAAAGCGTGTGTCTGGTTCCAAAATCAACCAGTGTTTGGATGTCTTTTTCTATTCTTTCTGCCGAAGGCGCAATACCGATTTTGTGTAGTTCATCTGTAGTAATGGTTTGAGATAGTGCAAGCTCAACCGTTAAAAATAAAATTGCAGAAAGAGTTAATAGGAAACGAGATGTTTTCATGGTGTTAGTTATTTATTTGAAGTTTCGTCTTCTTCCTTAGCAGGATCACTGTGCAAGCGTCTATCCTGTTCAAAATAGGCTTTTAGGTTTTCCTGAAATTTGATCTGAGCTTTTAATCCCAAACGATGGCCGAAATATGCTCCTGTTCCAACAGCAACTAAAAGCATTGGCACATAAACAGCCGGAGAAGTTGCAGATCCGCCCTGATAGAGATTAACCCAAACAGCCGGAGGTAGCAAAACAAAAATTGCAAAAACATAAGGAGCTACCGTTGCTCCTTCCAATCTTCGCATAAATCTTCTACTCGAAATCGTAACCATGTTCATATAAATCAATCCAAAAAAGAAAAAAAGAACGGTTCCTAATATAGTCCCATTGTTTACTTTGGTTAACAGGTCCGAGGTCAAAAGTGTGAAAGCTCCTGAGATAATTAGAAGCCCCGTCAGGTAAAAAATAAATCTTGGCAGGTTATTCAATGTCGATAGTTAGTTTTAATATTCTAGTGATTGAGAGTACAGAATATTACACGAAAAATCTATTTTTGTAACCAGTTTAATGGATTTTGATAATCTTTGTGCCGAACTACAAATAATAGATTTTCTCCTAATGGAGATTGCGCTACGCCCGAGAGTCCTATTCTGTCTCCGGCATTTAAAACTTGATTTTTTTGCACATCAATTCTACTAAGATTTCCATAGGCGGTGTAGTACGATCCGTGCTTAACAAACACTACATCTCCAAAACCACTAATGGGCGATATCTGAGAAACATAACCATCTGACACAACCTTAACCTGAGCAGCCGGATCGGTCACAATATTTATTCCCAAATATTCTGTTACTGTTCCATAAACCGGATTTCTGGTTCTCCCAAAATTCTTAGAGACCGTTTTACTATTAACAGGCCAAGGTAGCACGCCTTTTGATGCCGCAAATGTTCGCTCATTATCGAGTAACATTTCACTACTTACTCCAGAGCTTGTGTTAATAGGTTTAGAGTACTTGGCGACCTCCCTGTTTCTGAGGTTTTCATCAGCAATTTCTCGCGCCCGAGCTAATTTTACTAATCGCTCATTGTTTAATCTCTCTATTTCTTCTTCTTGAACAATTAAATCAGTAAATGCATTCTGTAACGCTTCCTTCTGTTCTCTGCTTTTAGTAAGCTCGGCAACTAAGTCAGAACGCTGACTCCTAATAGTTTCTACAGTTTGTTTTTGCTGAGATCTTTGCCCGTTTAGTATCTCTTTTTCGGTTTGAATTTCCTGAAGTACTACCTGATTACGATTTAAACTTTGGCGAAGATCGATTTGTATCTGATCCAATTCATTCTTTCTTCGTCTTATCTGTTCTGCTTGTTTTGCTTTTTGCTCTTCAAACTTTTTTAAATATTGAGCCCTTATCAACATCTGATTGAACGACCCGGAAGTAAGTAATAGTTCAAGATTGGATGATCGGCTGTTTTTGTAAGCGAATAACAATATCTTTTTATAATTGTCGATCAATACTTTGAGCTCTTCCTGACGAGCCCCGATCTCTTGTTCAGTTAAATTAATCTCTTCCTGAATTTGCTGTTGTTCTTTCGTCAAACTTTCAATCTTGTCATCCTGTAACGCTATTAATCCGTTCAGGTTTTCATACTGTTTATACGACTGATTGAACTTGGCCTCGGCTTCAGCAACCCGCTTTTGATAAGATTTTATCCGGGCATCAAGTACATTGATTTCTGCTCTAGTATTATTCTGCTTACTCAGTATCTCCTTTCGCTTTTCATCATATGTTTGCGCTGAAAGAGACGTAGCTATTGCTGCAAATATTACAACGGTCAGTATTAAAGATCTTGATCTCATAAACGTTCAATAACTATTTCATCAGGAATATCAAGTGTAAGATCTATCTTGGATGGATTTACTTCAAGGGTACGAACCTGAAAAACTACTTGTGAGTTTCTGTCTGCACTTAATATGGTAATTTTTCTAGGCAATGTGTAGCCATCAATTTCACCATAGCTTTCATATGTTAATGCTGAATAGGGAAGGCCGGAAGATCGCGCTTGCTCCACATAACTTACCGTTCCTGTTTTTTTGTTGATACGTGCAATTCCTTTGTTATAGAATCCCAGAATATATTCCGTATCAGATTGTAAAATCTTTTCTACATCATCCATTTTGATCTTGAAGTTCATCAAATCTAATAAATTTACAGACGCTAGTTCATTCAGATTCGTCATGCGCCCATCTTGAACAGACACTTTTTGAGCGTATTTATCAATTTTGTTATAAATGAGGATGGAATCTGCATCTACTAACATACTTCCACCTGTAATTCCTATTCTGTTTTTAAATGTGAGTAAGCTCAATACGGTATCTGTTTCGAAGTCTATAGTAATTCGATCGCTGCTTCCCGGCTCACTTACTAAAGCTCTACCCTTTCCCTTAGCTGAAACAAGTTCATCTGCATAGTTTGGGATACGATCTATAATTTCACTTAACGGAATCATTACCTCATAAAGGTTTTCATCAGTAGAAATTTTTTTTGTTGAGGTACACGAAACAACCAGCAAAAAAACCGCAGGTATAAGGTATTTTATTGAAACTGATCTCACTCTTGAATTTTTTCTTTTAAATGTGTCAATGAGGGGTCTTTATCCAGTGCTCTTTTCCACCACTTTTTGGCTTCGTCACTATTATTTAGTTTATCATGAACATCGCCTAAATGTTCCAATACTTCTGCACTCGCTTCTTCATCACTTAGATCAACAGATGCTTTTATAAAACGTTTTGCCTTTTCATAATCCTCTAATTTATAAAAAACCCACCCCATAGTATCCAGATAGGCTGCATTTTCAGGATCAAGCTCCATTGCTTTTAAAGCTAATTCCTTAGCTCGTTCCAAGTTCTCTCCTCTTACTGACAGATTGTATGCATAGTTGTTCATTGCGTTATGATTTTCAGGGTCATAACGCAATGCCAATTCGTATACTCTATCGGCTTCTGTTGCATTTCCCAAATTACTTTGAGCATCTCCCAACGTTGAATAGACAACAGATTTAAATGGTTTTCTTGCAGGTGCTCTAGAGGCTCTTTCCAACCATACAACTGCTTCTTCATTTTCATCACTTAGTAAATAAGCTGTACCAATGAAAAACTGAATAAAAGAATCATCCGGTACATTTTGATCGGCTTTCTTTCCCACCTCTTTTGCTTCTTCTAATCTATTTTCACTTAGCAATAATTGCAGTCTTAATCTCCAGGCTATATCATCCTGGGGAAGTAGTTCGTTCCCTTTTTCTAATTTTTGAATAGCCTTTTCGGTTTCACCGATCTGAGCATAATATTGACCGGTTATCGTAAAAGCAGGACCGTATTCTGGAGATGACTCTGTAAATGCATCTAATGCCCAGCCCGTTTCTCTTTTAAGCTGTTCGTTAAGGGGGCTTTCCTGCTGTTTTGCAAATAGAAATTGAGCTACTCCCAGCTTTTCTTCAGGAAGAATAACTTTATCTGCTAAAAAAGTTCGTATCAAAGTGCCTGCACTATCCCATTGTTGATCTTCAATATAAATTCCGGCAAGATTTAATATGGATTGTGGATCTCGTGAATTTCTGCTTAAAGCTTCATTCAAAACTTTTTTAGCATTTCCTTCTCTACCTGTTCTTGAATAATACTCGCTTAATAAATTGAGTGTATTCAAATTATCAGGATCAATATCTCTTAATAATTCCAATTGTGTAATAGCAGAATCTCTTGCTCCCAAAGCTTCGAAATTTCTGAATTTCAATAAATAAATTGACCGATTTGGCCCTGTTAATTTTAATGCCCGATCCAAAACTTGATTACTCTTCAGGTACTCCCCGTAATCTTTGTAGGTATCTGCAAGCATAAATAAACCATCATAATCATTGGGGTAGTATTCTAGCAGCGTGTTCAGCTCTTCCAGAGTTGCGGTATTCTCTCCTGCACTTCGATATATCTGTGCCAGCTTAAACCGGAACCACTTATTCTCAGGTGCTTTTGAAACTGCTTGTTTTCCGTAAAGAGCTGCATTTGGAAGGTCTTCCATTGCAAAATATGTGTCTGCGATTGCATAACTCAGCCCGGCTTCATTACCTAGTTGGTTCTTGGCTTCCATCAAAAGTTGCAGAGACTTCTCATACTCTCTATTTTCAAATGCCTCTAAGCCTTGAACATATGCTATAGTACCATTTACCATTGGCTTTGGCTGTACCTGCGCTTTGGTTGAAGATGATAAACCAAACCCGGATATAAGAAATATGTAGAAGAATTTTTTCATCGCTTACCTTAACGTGAAGTATAATAGGAAAGTGCGATTTATGCTGAATTGATTACAGAATTTTATATGCTGCTTTTATTAATATTAATTCCATATCCTTTCCCCAATTCTTCTCTTCTTTTTGTACATTACATTTGTTAGCAAAATCAGCTTTAGGAATGTCAGAAAACTACCGCGCTCTTACTAGAAAATATCGCCCACAAAACTTTGAGGATATTGTTTCTCAGGATCACGTAAGCTCTACGTTGATGAATGCAATCAAACAAAACAGATTGTCTCATGCTTATATGTTCTGTGGTCCACGTGGAGTTGGAAAAACAACGATGGCTCGTGTTCTTGCCAGAACCATAAACGAAATTGACAGCAGTGTTGATGGTGAATCTCTGAACCAAACACTTAATATTGTTGAGATGGACGCGGCTTCTAACAACAAAGTGGATGACGTTCATCATTTACGGGAAAGTGTTAGAATTCCGCCTCAAAATGGTCGCTACAAAGTATTTATCGTTGATGAGGTTCATATGCTTTCAAAAGCGGCTTTTAATGCGCTTTTGAAAACTCTGGAAGAACCACCAGAGCACGCTATTTTTATCTTTGCTACAACAGAACCTCACAAAGTTCTACCTACTATTTTATCTCGTGTGCAGCGTTTCGACTTTAAACGAATCGCCGTTGACGAAATCGTTCGAAGACTCAGAAAAATTTCTGCTGATGAGCATATATCCATCGATGATGAATCCTTGCATGTAATAGCTAAAAAAGCAGATGGAGCACTTCGTGACGCTCTTGGATTAATGGATCAGGCAATCGCATTTTGCGGTGATAATATCACACACAATGAACTGCTCCAAGCTTTGAATGTGGTTGGTACGGATCGACTGTTTCAATTCATGAATTGTGTTAAAGATCACGATGCAGATCAGGGCTTAGAACTGATCAACACTTTGTTACAGGAAGGTTATGACATTCAGGAATTTCTGATCGGGCTTACCGAACACTTGAGAAATTTGTACATAGCTCACCACAGTAAGCAATTGTATATGGTGGAGGCCTCAGAAGACACCAAAGCTAAATACAAAGAATCTGCTCCGGATTTTTCCCGAGATGATCTTATGAGAATGCTTCATATTGTTTCGGAAGCACAGATAAAGATCAAAGACGCGAACCAGCCCAGAATTCAGTTTGAAATCACTTTACTGAAGCTCATTCATATGGAGCGGTCAGAGAATCTGGCTAAACTTCTAGCAAACCTCGAAGAAGTAAAAAAAAACTCTAAGAACTTAGGCGCACTTTCTTCAGGATCTGAAAAACCTGTTTATCCGGAAAAAAAGGAAAAAACACCCCCTACTGAACCAGAACCGATTGAGCAATCAGATTTAGTTAAAGAACTTCCAAAACAAGAGTCTGCTTCTCCAGATAAAGAAATTCTGGTTGAAGAAGAACCCGAGGATGAATTTGATATCGGAGCACCTGCATTAAAAACAAAATTCTCTCAGCCAAGTCAGCTAAAAACCACTCAAGTAAGTGCAGAAGTAAAAGTTGAAACCACAATCGAATCCTCTGCAAATCAGAAAACTGTTCGAATCGAAGACATCAAAAATGCTTGGCCGGAATTCATAGATTCACTGAATGGGTCGGTTTCTTCTATTCTAAAAATGCAAACAGAACGAGCCCTACCGGTTCGTCTGAAAGGCACAGAATTGTCATTAGAGTGTGACAATCAGCTAGCCAAAACCATGCTGGATGAACAAGCCAAAGAATTGGCAGGAAAATTGCAGGAATGTATTGGCGTGGCACTTCGTTTTAATGTAGAAGTATCACAAAAAACAAAACAAACTACAGCTCGCAATCCTTACGAACGCTTTAAGGAGATTCAACAAAAAGATCCGATGGTTCGTAGTTTGGTAGAACGGTTTGGAGCGGAACTCGAATATTAACAAAATAGACGTAAGACCTGAGATATAAGACTTAGGACTCCTATTGAATAAATAATTAATTTTGTGCTTTCGTGTTTTAGTGGCACAAATTAAACCAAATATTAAGTTATGAGTGATTTTAACATGTCCGACATGTTCGGCAAAGTTCAGGAAATGCAAGCCAAAATGCAGGAAAGTCAAGCTAAATTAGCTGAAGTAACTGTGGAAGCAGAAGCCGGTGGCGGCATGGTAAAAGTAAAAGCCAACGGTCTTCGTCAGATCCTTTCCATTAAATTTGATGAGGATGTTATTGATCCTAATGACAAAGAAATGCTAGAAGATCTGGTGGTTGCCGGGGTAAACAAAGCTCTTGAACAAGCCGATGAAGTTGCAAAATCCCAAATGCAGGAAGCTTACAAAGGAATGATTCCCGGTGGTGGAATACCAGGGATGGATCTTTCTAAGTTTGGACTATGACTGAACTCAAAATGAAAAATGAAAGATTAAAAATTGGGCTCACCAATCCTGATTTTTCATTTTTAATCTTTAATTTTTAATCTCCTTGCAGATAACCTCAGAATATTTAGAACGAGCAATTGAACAGCTTGCAAAACTCCCCGGTACAGGAAGAAAATCAGCTCAAAGAATTGCAATCCATTTATTAAAGCAGAACGATGAGTATGCGCTTCGTTTAGCAAATGCAATAATAGATCTGAAAAATAAAGTTACCCGCTGTGAAATTTGTGGCAATGTAAGCGATACTGATCCTTGTACTATTTGTGAAAATGCAAAACGTCAAAACGGCACGATCTGTGTTGTAGAAGAGTTCAATGACGTTTATATCATTGAGAAAACGAATGAGTTTAGAGGAAGGTATCATGTTCTAGGAGGAGTAATCTCTCCCATGGATAACATTGGCCCTGATAATATTCGGATACAGGAATTACTTAAACGCGTAGGCGGCAATGAAGAAATAACAGAAGTGATTCTAGCACTTAACCCTGACGCTGAAGGTGAAGCTACTTCTTATTACATTAATAAGTTGTTACTTCCTTATGAAGTTACAGTCACCCGAATTGCTTACGGTATTCCAATGGGAACCGAACTTGAATTTATAGACGAAGCCACTTTAAGCCGTGCTTTCGCAAGCAGGAACAGTTTTTGATAAACAACCACAAAGCACACAGAGTTTCTATGTTATATTTCTCAACTTTCTGCTTTCTTAGTGTTCCTTTATGGTTTATTAAACAAAAAATGTAAATGCAGTGGAGTTTTTGCATTTTTGTGGGTTCCTTTAATATTGAACAAAAATTTAATACATCTGATAACTTAAATAATTTCAAGAATGAAGAAATTGATCACTTTGCTTTTATTGGGATTTATATCCCTGAATATTTCTGCACAAAGAACATACTGGCAGCAAGAAATTGATTACACCATGAATATTGATGTTGACACCGAAAAACATCAATACAAAGGCGACCAGAAAGTTGTGTATACCAATAACTCTCCGGATGAATTAGATCGAGTTTATTTCCATTTATATTTCAATGCCTTTCAACCCGGTAGTATGATGGATGTTCGTTCTCGAACTATTACAGATCCCGATAGAAGAGTTGGTGATAGAATATCAAAACTTTCGGAAGATGAGATTGGTTACCAAAAAATCAGATCTTTAAAGCAAGATGGTAAAGACGTAAAATTTACCCACGACGGAACTATTTTAGTTGTTGAGCTTAATAAACCAATCAAATCAGGTAGCAAAACCACTTTCGAAATGGAGTGGGATGCTCAGGTTCCTATTCAAATTCGACGTTCAGGATGGAATAATGCTGAAGGTGTAGAATTTTCCATGAGCCAGTGGTATCCAAAAATGGCAGAGTATGACTATACAGGATGGAATCCCAATCCCTACATCGGACGTGAGTTTCATGGAGTATGGGGAGACTTTGACGTTAAAATCACTATCGATGCTGATTATGTAATTGGCGGTACCGGCGTTCTTCAAAATCCGAACGAGATTGGGCATGGTTATGAAGATGATGGAGTTAAACTTAACCGTAGAAAACCTGATAGTAGAATAACCTATCATTTTATAGCTGAAGATGTAATTGATTTCTTCTGGGGCGCTGATCCCGACTTTATCCATACAACTGCTCAGGTTCCAAACGGACCGAAGCTTCATTTTTTCTACCAAGAAACTGTTGATGCACAAGCCACGCCCGAAGAAAATGCAGCATATAAAAGATATTGGGAGCAGTTACCGGAATTAACCATCAAAGGATTTGAGTATGCAAACAAGCATTTTGGAAAATATCCTTACCCTCAGTTTTCAACTGTTCAGGGAGGTGATGGTGGAATGGAGTATCCAATGGGAACACTTATCACCGGCGGAAGATCTCTGGGTAGTTTAGTTGGTGTTACCGTTCATGAGTTTTATCACAGTTGGTTTCAGGGAGTTTTAGCAACAAATGAAGCCCTTTTTGCATGGATGGATGAAGGATTTACCAGTTTTGCATCCGCAGAAACTATGCTTCATATTTTCAACCGGGAATCCGAGTTCCCGTATGCAGGTTCCTATCGCGGTTATTACAGTATAGTAGCATCAGGATTAGAAGAGCCTTTAACAACTCATGCCGATCACTTTAATACAAATCGAGCTTATGGCTCGGCATCTTATTCGAAAGGAGCGGTTTACCTAGGTCAAATGAGTTACATAGTCGGAGAAGAAGCTTTCAGAAAGGGTATGCTTACATACTTTGACACCTGGAAGATGAAACACCCAACTGCTGAAGATTTTCTTAGAGTAATGGAAAAAGAATCAGGAATGGTTCTGGACTGGTATAACGAATATTTTGTTAACACCACAAAAACTGTTGATTATGGGATCAAAGCACTTATTGGTGATGAAAACAAAACTGTGATCGAGCTGGAAAGAGTTGGGCTAATGCCAATGCCTATTGATGTTTTAGTTGAGTATAAAGATGGTAGTTCTGAAATGTTTTATATCCCACTCAGGATTATGAGAGGAGAAAAACCTGCCGAGAACGACCTCAAGCGAACCATTTTAGAAGACTGGCCATGGACAAACCCAACATATACATTTGATATTCCTACAGCTGGTTCAACGATCAAAAAGGTTTCCATTGATCCTACTCAACGCTTGGCAGATGTAAATTCTTCAAACAATTCCTTTGATGTTGAAGGAATGATTAATAAATAAACCGTATTTTACTGTATAGGCATCAGACAGATTGTTTGATGCCTTTTTTATTTACAAAAGCTCTAAAAAATTATGTCAAAAAAAGACTACGCGGCACTTTCAATAGAAGCACATAAAAAAGCTCGGGGAAAGATCTCAATAGAGCCTAAAATGCCTTTAGACACAAAGGATGATCTAAGTATTGCTTATACCCCTGGAGTTGCAGAACCTTGTCGGGAAATAAGTAAAGATGTAGAAAAAGCTTACGATTACACCGCAAAAGGAAACTTAGTTGCTGTAGTAAGTGATGGCTCCGCTGTACTTGGTTTAGGAAATATCGGACCAGAAGCCGCTTTACCGGTGATGGAAGGGAAAGCCGTGCTATTTAAGAAATTTGCCAATGTTGACGCCGTTCCGATAGTATTGAATACTCAGGATACGGAAGAGATTATCACAGCAGTAAAAGCAATTGCTCCTACTTTTGGAGGAATAAACTTGGAAGACATTTCTGCTCCCCGATGTTTTGAAATTGAAGAAAGACTAAAGAAAGAACTATCCATTCCTGTATTTCATGATGATCAGCATGGAACGGCGATCGTTACTTTAGCAGGCATGTTCAACGCATGTAAACTAACGGGAAGAAAGCTTAAAGATCTGAAAGTTGTTATAAATGGCGCCGGAGCTGCCGGAGTAGCCATAGTAAACTTACTTTTTGAAGCAGGAGTCAAAGAAGTGATCATGTGCGACAGTCGTGGAATTATTCATAACGGCAGAACTGATCTGAACGACACCAAAAAGAAAATGTCTAAGCTGACAAATAAATCCAATGTTACCGGTAATCTTGAAGATGCTGTTAAAGATTCTGATGTATTCATTGGCGTTTCTGCACCAGGAGTTTTAACTCAGGAAATGGTTAAAACCATGACCAAAGATCCTATCATTTTTGCCATGGCAAACCCTACTCCTGAAATCATGCCCGATGAAGCTCGAGAAGCCGGAGCTCGAATAATTGCCACAGGTCGTTCTGATTTTGCTAACCAGATCAATAATGTATTGGCATTTCCTGGGCTCTTCAGAGGAGCTCTGGATGCTCGCACGAACAACTTAACCTCTGCTATGTTCATTGAAGTCGCTAAAGCAATTGCAGATAGCGTGGAGGATCTTAGCGAAGAAATGATCATTCCAAGTCCTTTTGATGATCGTGTTCCCGGAAGAGTAGCTGAAGCAGTGAGAAACTTTAAGAGTTAGTATTTTAGTTCCTTGGTTTAGATAGGAACAAGACCCCGGAGTTCGCACCACTAATTCTTGTCGGGAGCTTTTGGTACTGGCGCCTGTGACGAGGAAGCTCAGTAGCGGTACAAAAGTACATGAGCATGTATAAATTACTAGATGGAGATTAGAAACCCGGGGATAAATCCCCTTCTAGCTTATGTTCTTGTCTTAAACTCGTACATAAACAAGAAAGGACTTTAGTCCTGCGTGTAATCTTGCTACAGGCAAAGGAATTGGGCTTACTTTTCCGTCTTAAATACTAAGGGCAAACGCTTCTAGAGCTATTATTACTAAACCATTAACGATTTATCTAACATCTACAGGGACGACCCTTAATTAAAACAAGCTTCTCTGTTCCTGATCTGATTTTTGAGCCCGTTCAATGGTAGGATCTTCACGAAGTTCGAAATTATTGAGCATTTCGGGCATAAATCGTTTTTCGTAAATACGGCGTGCAATTCCATGAAGAGCTTTTTCTCCACGAGGCGTAATAGTTAAAAAACCACCGTCATCTTCCAGAATAAAGCCAAATGAACGCAGATCATTAACTATCAGATAAGCCAGTTTTTCAGTAACTCCTGAACTTTTTTCAATGATCTCCCGATGTGGGGCTTCATCCTGAGCCATATATAATTTGCCTAACACATTCAGCTCTGCTTCTGTCATTGGAAAACCTTCACTGCCTTTAGTAAGTAAATTATCCCACGTTTTTTGGGAATAATATAAACCAAACCAGTGTTTTCCTTCGCGAAGTAAATGGTGAGTAACTGCACAAGCAAAATGCTGCCCGGGAGCAGCACGTAAAGGTTCTCCTCTGGTTCTGAACATATTCACCATAGTAGCTAAATCCAGTTCCTGAATATTTGGCGGATATCTGAAATAAAAATTACTTCGTTTTTGCATGTACCTAAGATATACATTAACCAACAATTGAATATGCTGAAATTAAATCAGCTTGACCAATAAAATTTTTCTCTAACAAAAGTCATTCCTGCGGAGGCAGGAATCTGGACCTGCATTCAGATTTATTAGCATTAGAGAAATTTAGATCTCGGGTATGCGCCCGCCTACCAAAGTCTTGTACGGCGGACAGGCCGCGAGATGACCAATTCTGTTAAGGTTAATACTTACTGTTCACCGATCGACCCGACATTTAAAAGACGAGTCGTGTTAAAACTAAAAACTCCCAAACTCTAAACGAGTCTGCTTTATACGATTGTTATGATTCTACCGACTTGTGTATTGTACGACCTGAGAGAATTAGAAATGCTATAAAAAAAGGGACTGATGAAGCAATACTAATTTCTGAAACTTCACTCATCGCTATTAATCCAACAATTGATAATGACATAAGGAAAGAAAATATTAGAAATACACTTAGTCGCAGCATTTGCTTTTTTTCCTTTGCATATAGCGTTTCTAACAATAAAAGTAATATTCCTGGCCAACCGAGTATTAATAAAATATTACTTAAGCACAGCGAGAAATCTTCCATAAAGAAAGGAACTGCTATAAGCATAATTCCAATAGTTCCTACTCCATGCCCTGCTCCAATAATCACGAGATTAAAAAAGCCAAAAAGTATAAAACCTGACTTTATAGGTATTTGTCTTCTAGATTTACTCATATGGAATTAAGAAGTATAACAAATAAAAGAACTTCAATGGATATTGGTTATTGGATATTCAATATTGGACATTCAATATTCGTTATTCAATCCTAGCCTTTTTCGGCAATCAATGCCACCGCCTCATCTAAGGTAAATTTCTCGGGATCGGTACCTTTCGGAAGACCAATGTTCTTTTTACCGTGTTTGATGTAAGGACCATATCGACCATTCATAACTTTGATCGGGTTTTTTGTCTCCGGATGTTCGCCAAGATCGTTTAGTTCAGAACTTTTTCTTGGAGCTCCTTTCTGTTTCAGTAATTCTACTGCCCGATCCAATTCAACATCAAGAACGCTGTCATCTTTAGTTAATGACTTGAATTTCCCATCATGAACCACATAAGGACCATATCGCCCTACACCAGCTTTCACCACTTTTCCGTCTTCAGGATGTTCACCAAGATTTCTTGGTAACTCTAACAGTTTTAGAGCCAGATTCAAATCAACATCTTCCGGCGTCATTCCTTTTAAAAGTGAAACTCTCTTCGGTTTTTTATTTTCTTCTGTTACTTCTCCCAATTGAACGTATGGACCGAATCTTCCAGTTAATAAAAACACGGGAAGTCCTTCATCAGGATGTACACCAATTGGTTTATCTTCTTCTTCAGAAAGCTTGATCAATTGCTCTAGTTTCTCTACTGTAACATCACTTGGGTTTAGATCCTGAGGCAAAGATGTTGAAACCTCTTCCCCATCTTTCTGCATTTTGGCATAAGGTCCGTATCGACCTACCGCAACCTGAATACCTTCTAATCCTTCAAGTGGGAGATCCAGTAGTTTAGCTTTCTGAGCATCGATCTTGTCTTCCTGTTTATCAACTTGTGCCCTAAGCCCGTTTTCTCCTTTGTAATAATCGTCCAGATATTCAACCGGATCTTGAGTTCCATTTGCAACTTCATCCAGCTTATCTTCCAGATTTGAAGTAAAATCACTATCCACCAGATCAGGAAAATTTTGCTCTAACAAAGAAGTAACTGCAAAAGCAGTGAACGAAGGAATTAACATTTTACTTTCGTTCTTCGCGTATCCGCGATCCTGAATCGTACTTATTACCGTTGCATAGGTACTTGGTCGACCAATTCCTCTTTTTTCTAATTCTTTAACCAGCGTTGCTTCTGTGTATCTGGCTGGTGGCTTAGTCTCGTGTGAATTAAAATTCAGATCCTGAAGATCTGTTCCGTCACCGACTTTCATTGCCGGTAAAAACTTTTCCTGAGAATCCAATGCTGCTTCAGGATCATCACTTCCTTCTACATAAGCACGGAAGAATCCCGGGAATAAGATCTTCTTTCCACCCGCTCTGAAATCTGCAGCAGTTCCGTTGTTCTTTGCCGTGATCGTTACATTGGTAAATTCCAATTCGGCTTCTGCCATTTGTGTAGCAATGGTTCTCTTCCAGATCAGATCGTACAATTTTAACTCTCTGTCTTTTAATCCTGACTTTTCAGGAAGAATGAATTTTGAACCTGATGGACGAATAGCCTCATGCGCTTCCTGAGCAGATTTGCCTTTCTTGGTATAAGTTCGAACTCGATCAAATAAATAATCTTCACCGTATTGATCTACAATTCCATCACGCGCTGCGGTAATTGCCTGCGAAGATAGGTTTGTTGAATCAGTTCTCATGTAGGTGATAAAACCTTTCTCGTATAATTTCTGAGCAACACTCATGGTATCACGTGCAGAGAAGTTGAACTTTCTGTTCGCTTCCTGCTGAAGAGTTGAAGTAATAAATGGAGGCGCCGGATTTCTTTTCTGAGTCTTTACATCAACATTGGTAACCGACCAGTCAGCACCCTTTAATTTTTCAACAAGATCTTTGGATTTAGCCTCATCCAGCAATACCACAGAATCCGGCTTTTTGAGCTTACCGGTATTTTCATCAAAATCTTTACCGCTTGCTAATCTCTTCTCATTTAAATGAGTCAGGTCCGCATTAAATTCGTCGTTCTCTCCACTTTTTTGAAGCACAGCTGAAAGATCGTAATACGTACCACTTCTGAATTTCATGCGCTCGCGCTCGCGCTCTACCAACATTTTTACTGCAACCGATTGCACTCGTCCTGCCGATAAACCCGGAGAGATCTTCTTCCATAATAATGGAGAAACGGTATATCCCGCTAATCTGTCCAAAATTCTTCTGGTTTCCTGGGCATGCACCAATTTCATATCAATATCGCGCGTGTTCTCCAACGCATTTAAGACTGCTTCTTTGGTGATCTCGCGGAATGCCATCCTCTTAACAGGAACTTTTGGTTTCAGCACTTCCAGTAAATGCCATGAAATTGCTTCT
>TARA_R100001591_G_scaffold40268_1_pt1 | contig 40322 bp, 54 predicted proteins | sample TARA_R100001591 | Tara Oceans TARA_R100001591 (sample SAMEA2622725) | marine metagenome | biome: marine biome (ENVO:00000447); feature: surface water layer (ENVO:00002042); material: "saline water (ENVO:00002010), including plankton (ENVO:xxxxxxxx)" | depth 5 m
TTACTACCATCAAAATCCACTACAGAAAAGCGATTGTCTCGCATTGGTGTAAATCTGCTCTTTGCCATCTGTGAAATGGTTTGAGCATCGAGTGCTGTTTTATAAAGTGCTACATTATATATTTTACCATTCCAATAATGAAAGGAAGTTTCTAAATGTCCTATTCTTATATTTGAATTAGTAATATTTGGAGTTTGGTCTGAACCCTCAAGTGAACCTGCAACCTCTGCTCCATTAACATAAATTTTAGATGTAGATGAAATATTACCAGATGTTTTAGTAAAAGCAATATGATACAACCTTTGTACATCTAAAGCACTATCTGCTATAAATCTTACATTGTAAAAATCAAGTGCAGGTTTACCATTATTAAATGTTGTTGAAAGACCTACTCCTGTGCTATATGTACTATTGCCTACAACACTTGGAAAACTTGTTGACCAAGAACTACCATTCCAATATGCCCAAAAAAATATACTAAAAGTAGCATCACCACTAATCCCGATACTACTTCCTATTATATGGTCATCCGTTCCATCAAAGTCTGTATAGAAGTCCTGCCTTGCGATTGCAGTATTTGATTCTGGTTCTGCTTTGTCTCCACAACGTAAATAAAGTTTTAAATTACCTGTTCTGTCCGTAGCATACTTAGATGCTTTAGTTAAATCAACTGGCTTTGAGCCAATCTTTGCAATATCATCGGCACTTAAAGCAGTATCCCAAATAGCAACTTCGTCAATGTTGCCTAAAAATTTATCATTTTGATTTACACCCGCCTCACCTATTAAAACAGGATGTGCGTTTGTAGAAAAACTTTGACTACCACTACCACTAGCACTACCATCAATATAAAAAGTTGTTGTACCACTATTATGTACTTGAGCAACGTGATGCCAATTACCATCATTAACTGTTGCACTACTATTTATTTCTGCACTTCCATCATAAGAACCAAGTTTACCATCATTAGCTCCTGTAGTAGTTACAAAAAAAGAATAATTAACATCATTTGAAGAGCGTTTACTTATAATGCCTCTATAATCAGAAACATCAGTTAATTTAATCCAAGCTGATAATGTGAAGTTTGTTAAATCTAATCCGTCATTATCATTTATTTCTAAGAAATCATTAGAACCATCGAAATTGAAAGAAAAGTCGTTGGGGAACTTTTTTATTACCCCACTCTTTGTTAGTAGGTTGCCTAAGCCAAGCATTGACTTAGCCTGTGTAAGCTATTACAAGTCCAGATGTAAGGTCAATAGTATTCCATCTACCATAGATAGTAACACCTTGTGGTATTGTTTCAGATGCCATTGTATTACCATTGTAACTACCCACACCATAACCATTGGTAGTATCTGTAGGTGTTAGTGCATTAAATACAGTATCCTCTAACATTGTAATTGCAACAAATGTACCTGAGTGAACTTCTGTATCTGAAATAAATTTAGCACCTGTTTGACCTAGTGCTACGTTACTTGATTCGTTTACTGTATACTTTCTTATATTAGCCATCTTGTTTCTCCTATCTTATACCTTACCGAGCGTGACATTTCTCATAGGTATCTTGGTTATATATATTACGTATTATATATATATATTAATTATTATATATATAATATACTTAATACGTAATTATATATCAATATACTTATTATTGAAAATTTGCAGGTAAAATAGAACGAACGCCACCAGTTTTTTCACGCCTTCTATCACCAAATCTACGTACAGTCTCTAAAAATTTACTTCTGTGCATTTGTGATAATTGTAGTGATACACCAGCTCCTTCTCCCATCTGTGTACCAGTTCTGTCCATATATAAACACATTTTTACGTAATCAACTATTGCTAAATGAAAAGCATTATCTATGTCTGGAGTATCTGTTATAGCTGTTACTTTTTTAGGTTCTGCCCAATAATGAAGAAGTAATCCATTAGCAACTGCGTGGTCTACAGGTTGCCACATTTTTCTATCTGTACGTGACTCTCCAGTAGAAGAAAAAGAAGATACAACTCCTATTGCATCTCCTTTTAAAAAATATACTACTCTATCTTCTGGAAAATTTATATTACTAGCCATTAATCTGGTTGCTCTATTGCTGATTCTGATTCTATATCAGATACTAAAACTTCTCCATTTAATAGTCTTGGTATCTTTATATAATCACCATTGCTATCCATAAAATCTACTCTATAAATCTTATTAAGTTCAAGTGCATTACCACTAGAATCATTTGCACTATCTGATAAATCATAATATGTTTGACCTGCTACTATATTAATTTTAGCAGACATACTTTTATTTGAATACAAACCGCATTCAACTAATGCATCATTTATTAATGACATAATATATGCTTCTGGTGCATCTGGAAATACCTGACGCACTCTACTAATTATTTGTTTTACTGTTAATGAATGTACTGCCATAATTATCCTACTAAATAAGCTAATCCTTTATCATAATCAGCTTGTAATTTTGCTTGTTGTTTTTCCATCCAAGAATATTCTGTACTAATAACATTTAATCTACTAGCAACTTCATTACCATATCCTTGAGCTATTCCTAGTTTTGATTGTAATTCAGTAGCATATCCTTGCGCTGCATTTACGTAACCACTAATAACTTGACTGTATCCGCTTACTTGAGATAATCTAGCAGTTACTTCATTTGCATACGTTTGAGCTTCATTAGCAGATGCTGATGCTTCTGATAAAAACCCATTACCTGCATTTACGTGAGAAGATGCAATTTCTACATCTTCAGATGTATTAGAACTTACTGCGCTATCAAATTGAGTATTTGCCAAAGCAACTGCCGTATTAATTCTACCAGCGGCTGTAGCTATTGCTGATAATGCAGTATCAACACTTGCATCAATTTGAGTACCTGCTTCTCCTAATTCTGTTACTGCTGAATCTATTTGTGTATTAATTAAATCACAAATATCTTGAGTTTCATCTAGCTCTGTATTAATAGCAGTTAATGCTGTAGTTATATCTGTATTACCTGATTTAGCAGACAATGCATTTTGTAATGATTTTATTGAAGCATAAATAGGTACTAAATATTCTCCATCATCAGGAAATTTTGTAATAGCAGAATCCCCAAAAGCTACTAATGGATAATTTAATGTTTGAACAATTCCACTTTGAGCATTTGTAGGTGTAGGAATAATATTTAATACGTTATCTCTTATAAAAAATACAGGGTCTGTAGCTGTTGCAAATGCCATATCAGATGAATCTCTAACTCTACCCTCTAATTGAGGTGCTATTTCTCTGCAAGGTTGATTAATAGTATCATCATTTCTAACGACACCAAATACTTCAGAACCTCCTAAAGTTAAAGTAGGACTACCACCATTTAATGCATTAGACGTAGTAAATAGTCTTTGTCTAGTTTTAGGTAATGCATTTAAAACTTCTTTAGCACCATCAGTTAAAAACTGTGTTAATTCAGTTTGGTCAGGTGCGCTACTACTATCTATTGAAAGACCTGTAAGTCCTTCTACTTGTGCTTTAAATGTTGCCATTAATATCCGTATTTTTTCTTAGACATTTTCTTTTTAGTTGCTTTTTTTCTTTTACTTGGTTTTATTTTTTTCTTTTTTTTATACATCATAATTTATACCCCATTTTTGTTTTTGCATTCTCTTTACAGAAGTATCCATATCCTCTGTTCTAAAATCTATTTGGTCTTTACGTATTGCAGTAGCATAGGGATTACCTTCTCTAATTACAAACTGCGTAGAGTACAAAGGCTCTGAAGCTTTTTCTCCACAACTACGACAATAGAACCAACCACCTTTATTTGATTCACCACAATTTACACAATTTTTTTTCATAGTTTCCTTTATTTTTTAGTTTTGGGGAAAGTCTTTTATTGACCTTCCCCACAGTACTATTAAACTGTTATCCTTATTTATTCGGATTATTAAGCATCACCAAATGTAACTGCTGTATTAGTAGCAGAAATTACGTTACCATTAACATACCACTTTGTTCCATCACAAACCATATGAACTTTAGTACCTGCTATAGGAGTAAGAACTCCTAAAAGAGAATTACTATCGTTATCTGAATCTACAACATTAACCAATTCACCATCAGTATCGTGATGAACAAGTCCACCAACATAAAAGTTGCTGTTAGAACCTGTTGAAATTGACCAATCTTGTGCATCAGCGGCTGTACCACCATACCAAAATTCGTATGATAATCCAACTTCTGCTGTTGGTAATGAAATTGTAGTGTCGGCAGTTAAATCTGGGCAGACGTGAATCTTTCCAGAATCATTTGCTGAAATGGATATAGCGGCAGCATCAGGCAAAAATACTACGCCTTCTGACCTTCCGCCAAATTTTCCACTTGCACTATTTGCTTTATCACTTCTCATCTTATACTCCTTCTAAGTCGTACAATGCGTGAGACTCAGGAAGACAAACTTCAAGACCTGCTTCGGTCATAATTAAGTCTTTCCTTAAATCTTCATCTTTTGATTGTACGTCTGTCATTATTTGAGTATCTCTGTTAAAACCATTTCCAATAAGAGGTCTGTACATTAAGTACCTCATATCAGCCATAAGCATATAACTTGCGCTGATACCTCTAAATAGAGGCTCTTTAACTAAGTTAAGGCTACCGTGAACAGTATCAATCATCATTACTTTATGTCCAAATTCACCAGTACGAGACTCAAGTCCATACTGATAAGGATTATTAGAATGACTCATTGATGCTGAAAGAAATTTACCATCACCTAGTTTGTTGAAAAATGAAATAACAGGTAGTGAGCAAAGTACTAATTTATCAGATGAACTACCACGAGCAGGGTCAAAAATGACTTCAAGGTCACTTAATAATCTGTCATAAGTAAGTTCAGCATCAGTTACTCTTCTATAGTAAGCTTTACCTGAAGAGTATGAAAAAGCCTCATTTTCGTGCAATGGGTCAGTATTCTTTAGAATATGACCTATTATACCTTCTGAGTATTGGATTCCTCCAACACGTGCTTTTTGTCCAAAGAGCATTGCTCTTTCAATATCTACTTTATGCTCACGTAGTTTTTCTGACCAAACACGATTCCATTCGTATTCATAACCTCTGAATCTAGTTGCTAATGCAGTTCCGGTCATCTCAGCAGCAGTTTTAAAGATTTGAGTATATCCATAATTATCTTCAATTTCTGTTGAGAAAACATCAGGCGCACCAGAACCTTCTTCAAAAGAAGTACCAATTACTTGACAAGGGTCATTATCAGCTATTGTTCCAGCTCCAGAAGGACCTGTATTAGAGATAGAAATAACTTGACCAGTAAAAGAGCTAGAAGCTCCTTGGTCTGTTACTCCTGATGCAACTCTAACAATAACATTAGCTAGACCAGTAGCTTCGTCAGCAGTTTGTACTGCAAAGACCATACCTTTTTGTAGCCAATCAATAGAAGCTGGAGACGAAGCACCATCATCTACTGAAAAACTATAAGAAGAACCAGCAGATACAGCACCGGGTGCATTAGCTAATTGGAAACTTCTATTAGTCCAGTTAATTGGGTTTCTATTTTCAAGGTAACGAAATACTGAATCGTCCGTAGGAACTTTATTTACTTGGCTAAGATATACAAAGAATGGAGACTCTTCTGGAGCTAATTCGTGTACTCTATCACCAAAGTTAAAAATCCGTCTACGGTCAGGGGCAACCCCTGTGCCAGAATCACTAGCTGTAGTTGAGGCTGTAATATCAGATGCTTTTAAACCACCTGAATTATATGTTATAGCCATATTATTCTCCTATGCTATTATGTGTTAAGGCAATCTACCAGCTTTGGATGCTCCCATAAGATTATCCCAAGCTTTCGATTCGTTAGACTTACGTACCGGAACTTGATTGCTCTGCGTTCCTGCCGTACGTGGAGTCGGTTGTTTCGTTTGTGGAACTTGTACGTTTTGCTGATTTATTTGTCTACCTGTTTGTTCACGCCAAAGATTTACCAAAGAACCTACTGGTACGTTGGATTTTGGTTGTGATACAAAATCAAGAAACTCATTTATATCAGTATCATTCATATTATGATTGTTACGTAGTTCGTTCCGTGTGTTATTCAAGGTCATTTCAGATTGAATACGTCCGATTTCTTTATCTACTACATTATGTACTAGTTGTTGTTCTTTTTGTACTCGCATCTGATATGACGGTGAATCTGGTTTGTAGTATGCATCCCAAGGGTTAAACTCGTCCTCGGTCATTTGCACCTGCGGTGGTTGTTGCGCCTGTTTTTGATTTTCTTGTTGCATATTGAGGTACTCTGTAATGGTTGATTGCAATTTTGCATTATCTGCACTTGCTTTGTCATACATTGACTGCCACTTCTTTACCTCATCCTCAAGTGGATTAGCTTCAACTTGTTGTTCTTCTACAGGTTGTTCACCATCTATGTTTGCAGATGTTTCCTGTCCTTGTTCGATTTGCTGTTCTACGACAGCGTCTGCACTAGCTTCTGGCATAATAATATCCTTTCTTAAGATGTCTCTTCATCATTTGGAACGGGACTATCTATACTACCGAGCATAGCATCTTGCTGTCGTGCGATAGCATTTTGTAATCTTTCCGATTCGAGCCTCACCTTTGTTGTTAGTTCATTAGCACTTATTCTCTTGTCAGCTTTGGCGTCTGCTGCTACACTACCGAGTTTAGATTTAAACTTCTGAACCTCTACTCGTTTTCTGTCAGCTACAGACTCCCTTCGGGCGGTTTGCAAGTCTCCTTGCAATTCTTTTAATTGTTGTTGTAATTGAGCATTTATTGCTTGTAATTGTTGTATTTCTCCAGACCTCTGCATTACACCTTCTTTATCAAATATTTCTGGATTCTTTTTAAGAACCTCAAGTTTATCAACAATACCTAATTGGTACGCCTCTAAATATACATTAAGTTCTGCATATTTAGAAGTAGGTAACGTAGAGCCGGGTACTATACGTATATCGTGTTGCTCAATGTTATTTTTATCTTTTTGTATATCTATAATTGTTTGAGTTACGTCATCGTACATATTAATTGTAACTTCTGTTAAATCATTATTAGGTGATGCAGTTCTAAAATATTTTCTATATGTATACTGTTGTTTAGACATTGCGTAGATAACACGACCTAATTTTATAATACTATGTTCTACATCACGTAGTTTTGATTTACTACGTTCAGAACCTAACGCAATCATTTGTTGCGTACCTTTAAATGTTTCTGGTGCTTTATCTGCCATACCGTGCATAATTTCTGGTATACCAAATATAAAATCTATATAGAACTCACATTGTTGTATTAATCTATAAAACTCTCCTGCTAGTGGAGTAGGAGATGGATAATGTGGTTCTCCTTGTGAGCTATCAACTTCTATTACTGCATTAGGGTTAGCCCAATCACGTTCTAATTGGTCTAATCCATTTACTGCGCTACCTACAGGAACAAGTAGTTTTAGTCCAGCAGACGCTTGTGCGTGTGATAATGCAAGTGACCATAATTTATTTAATAGTCTTTGCATTGGTAATGCTCTAGATACATCAGACCTTGGATAAGGTGTTTCAGTCCAGTTGTTTGGAAAACAAACAATAGGATAATCTTTTATATTAAGTAGATATTCGTCTAATACTATTTCTCCACAAGTAACTATTACTGCAACTCTTGTTTGTATAAAAGCTTCATATGATAACAAGTTTCTTTCAAAATCACTAGCACGTTCATCAGATATAATTAAGAACTCTTCTTCATTTAGTATAGACTCTGCACCTGTTTGATTATCAATAAGTCTGTAAAAAGTAACTTTCTTTTTATAAAATCTTTCTAATACTTGATATTTATTCTCACGATAGTAATCATAATCTTTTGTTTCAGATGGTGTATATACATCTCTTGATAATTTATTTTGAGTATTAGGAAAGTCTTCATCAGAGTACGTAGATATTTCATTTAAGATACTATCTAACTCTTCACCAGTTTCTTTATCTATTGTTGCTCCTAATTCAGGGTAGAGGTTTACAAGTTGTTCACCTGTTAAAATAGTAGACAAGATGATTCCATCGGCATCGCCAAACCATCTGTCTCTTGATGAAGGAGGAACGTAAACCCTAAAAGGATTGATGTGAACAAATCTTACATCACCTCTACCCATATCAGCTTCGGCATCAACATATACGTATAAATATCCAATGCCAACAGTTGAAAAATCGTGTATAGCTTGTTTAACTTGAGAGTCTCCATCTGAGCCTTCCCATATAGCTCCAAGTATTGTTTGCCAAACTTTTGCCATTTTAGCATCGCTATCCTCACGTGGCATAGCAGTAAAGACTGGCGGTCTAGCAGTCATAAATGATTTTAGTTTTTCTACAGCAGGAGATATTCTATCCATAGGAATATCTGCCTGATTACGTGATTGTAGTTCATCAGACTCATCAGAAGTAAAGTGATTACCTAGATAAAAGTCTAAATCTTTACGTGCTTGAGAATCCCAAGAGTCTCTAGCATCTCGCCATCTTTTAAATAATTCTTCGTTATATAATGCTTTTTGGTCGTATTCCATTAAACCCTTGCGCCTGTTAGCCAGTTATATGATTTCAATTTTCTTTTTACTTTAGATATAGTATCTGAAGTACCTTTCTTAAATCTACCACTTGCAGGTGGTTTTGCAAAATAATCAGCATAATACAACGCATCCATTAAGTCATCGTGCTTTGAAACAGGATGTTCAAACATCTCATCAACCAGTTCGGTCATAGATTTACGTATGTATAATTTTTTTGAATTTACTATAGCTCCTAGCGAAGTTTCAAGTCTATCTTGTTTTTTTATTCCACCAGGAGGTTTTACGCCTTTAAAGATGCCGGGCATCAATCTTCTATCATCTGACGCAAGTCTAGTTGTCATATCACGTACCATTTCTTGAGCAGCTACAGTTTCTATTGTAACTCTACGAACAGGAGAGTATTTACGTGCATATTGTATAATAACTTCTGGTAAATCAAATGTTGGTATACGTTCACGATAATAATCAAGTACGTATCTATTTTTATTAGAGTCAATACCCATTACAACAATTACTTGGTAATCTGAAGTAGAAGTAGCAGTTGCTGCAATATCAACGCCTATATATACGTTTAGTGGTATTGATTCACCTTTCCAATCTAAAAAACAAAATCTATCTTCACTTTTAAATACACCATTATGATAATTAATTCTATCTATTCTAAACGAAGCTGCCGATGCATCACGTGCATCATTCATATATTCTTGCGCAAACTTGTTTAACATACCTGCTTCAGCAAACTCAGCCTTTTTACGTTCTAACTTAGATAATGGAAATTGTTCTTTCCATATAGGTTTTTCATTTTCTATAGCTCTATAAAAATTTAAATCCCAAGGATATAGCTCATTATTTTGTTTTGCATCATTAAATCCATCTACTGTCATTTGCAAAAAGCTATCAAAATGTACAATCGTACCAGATAACCATATCCAACCCTCACGTCCCGGAGATTCTTCTAATGCTGGGTACACAGTAGATACAACCCATTTTTTTATTTCTGACCTACGTTCTGGTGTTTTAGTATTTAGTTCTGACTCAAAGTCATCTAGTATTATACCAGTATAACGTACATCTATTTCTGTACGTCCACGCAATCTTTGACTAGTGCCTTTTGCAATTATTCTATCTCCTTTAGATGTGACTAAATCTTTTTCTGTCCAACGTTTACCAGCTAAATCTCCTGCTAATTGTCCAAAATAGTACTGTATTGATTTATTAGATTCTAAATGATTACGTATATACTTTAAATGGTCAATAGCTTGACCTTGTTCTTCTGCTACCCAAGCTATAAAATTACGCTCATCTGCTGGTGAAAAGCATATTTTGTGCAATATTGCTGCTTTTGCTAGTATAGACTTGCCAAAACCTCTAGGCATTATGTTACATACACGTGCGCCCGGTTTTGTTGTTATAAGTTTTTTAGCTACTTCGTAGTGAAATGGTGGGGATTGGCTTTTATTTAAGAAATCATTGGGTAAGAACGCACGTCCAAAGTAAATAAGGTCGTTTAAACAACGTGATAATACCTCTTCTCTTTGAGATAACTCTGATAAAGGGCTTATGATATTGAATACTTTATCTTTTTCCAAGGTTCTGTACTATTTAATTCTTCATAGTGATGTTTTAATAGACCAAATGCAAAATCAATACGTTTTATTTCTTTTTTCTTTCTACTTGAAAATCTAAATCTACTCATTACTTTCTTCCAAGACGTTTTCTGCGTGTGCTATTTGTTTTATTTCATCTGCTTCTTTTAGTTTTTGTAGTTGTTCCCTTGAAAAACCTTGAAATACAGTAAGAGCTTCACGTTTTTCTTCTTTTGGAAACATATCTTTTATTTTCATCAACAATTCAATCGCACGTAGTTTATCAGAATCTCTACCATCTAGGTTTTCTATTACTTCTTTTGTTTTTTCAAACAAGTAATCTCTATTTATTCCTATTTTGTCTAGAGATTCTATGTTCTCCTTGCTTATCATACTTATAATCCTTTCTTGCTTTAGCAATACTCTTGATTGTTGTTTAGCTACTTCTACATTATTTGTTTTAAATACTTTTAAGTAGGACTGCACTACGTCTTCACCATTTGCAACGTATCTTGCAAAGAGTGTTTCTTTAGTTGTGGGGTTTTTTCTTTGTCTTACAGATTGTTCGCTAGTTTTATCAGATGAAAAAGAATATATATTTTTTTTAGGTTTGCCTGAAAGAGTTTCATTTGTATTAACTCTGCGTAATCCTAATAAAGTTCGCACGTAGTAGTTATTTGTTTTATTATTAAATTTTTTTCTATCTAAAATTCTAACAACCTGTCCGTCATCTGTAAGTGTGTATGAACCGTTACGTGCGGTGCGCCAATTTTTTTCAAGATTTTTATTAGGAAAGTATTTTTTAAACTCTTCTTCAGATTTAAAAACAAACTCTTGTTTGCCTTTGACCTTACGTTCATACACTTTCTGTATCTTCAGCTATCTTTTTTATAAACCAAGTAAGTTCTTCATTTGATTTAAGAACTTTAAATAATTCGGTTTGTAGTTCTGATTTGTTAAACATTAGATAACTAGGGTTTATTCTTTCTAGGTATCTTTTTTGAAATGACTTTAATTGTTTTTCCATAATATTCCTTTATCAAGTTATGGTATAAATTATAAATAAATGTTTTATATCGAAAGTTTTTTGTTGATTTATTTATTTATGTGTATATATTAATAATATATATATATAATATATATATATATAATATCTATTAATATACTATTACGTAGTATATATATATAATATATACCAAAACTTGAAAAAATAGCCCAGCTATGTGTGCGCCTCTTTTTTATGCCCCCCACACCCCGACTTACGTAATTACGTTAGAAAAATTACGTTAGAATTTTTACGTTACGTTTTTCTAGGAATCATTACTAATAATTTTAGGGATTAGCGCAGATAATTTTCTCTGCCATTACGTAAAATTTTTCTGTCAATACGTCAGATAAAAAGTGCCTCTAATTTATTGTATATACGTGTATTATAGTATTTTAATAGTAACATATGAGTACGTAAAAAGTCTTAATTTTGCGCTATTTATGGCGCAATTAAGACTATCGAAGTAGCGCAACAAATTACGTAATTATCTTTAATACGTAGTATAAAGTACTTGTATTAAAGTATTATTATTATTATCTTTTGATATGGCGAAGCCCTTATATATAACAGTTTTAAAAAACGTAAAAATTTCGATAGAGTTACGTGTTCACAAATCCTTACGGAGGAACAAATGAATAATAACGTAACCAAGCCCAAAACCTACGAAGGCTATAAAGTCGTAGACAAAAAAGCAATCATAACAAATAGTCAAATGAATATGATGTCAAAGCAATTTGATAGATTCAAAAAAGCATTGAACTACGATTCTTTAGAACCATTTGTAATTGATTCTATTAATGACGTTTTAGAAACTCATAACGTTCAAATAACATCATATCAAGTCGGAGCGGATAAAACCGGTTCTGATTCTGATTTGATGATAGAGTTTAAAAAACGTATTAGCGAACTTCATATGGAGTTTGTTAGAGAAAACAAAAACGAAATATTTTCTATAAATGGAAAATATTTTTGGCTAGATAAAAAACAAAAGCTACGTGAATTTAGTGAAACATTTACAGCACGTACGCCGGAAGGTTTTACTGCCAAAGAGTATCAAAAAACACTACTTGAAAAAGCGGTGAAACTTGGTTTAAACCTAAACAACGAGGTTAAGGAAGTCGTTGAAACCGAAACAGAAAACGTTGATTCAGAAGTAATCAACGAAATATAAATAACCCGAATGCGTAACTCTATCAAAAAATTTAATTCACATATTTACTTATATTACGAATATAAATCCCTATTAAAAATAAAATCTAAATCTTTTTCAAGGGACAAAATTTATAAACAAAAAAAACGTACTGCGAAAACAATAATTGACGAAAATAAAAAGAAATATTATTGCAGAGGCAAACGCACAGAATTGACCCAAGACCCGCACAAAAATTTTATATTAAAATTATTGATAAAAAATAATAGACAAGATTTAATTACAGATGAATTTTTTGAAATGGAAAAATAAATACGTAGATCAGGACAAATCAAACGTATAAAAATTTACTAACAAAGAAAGCTTCGTACTTACAAGCTTTTAAAATGAACGTAACAAAAGGAGAATAATATGTATACAGTTGAATTACTTCGTGGATTTACTGAGATATTTGTCATCGCAATATGTATGATGATGGGCAGTTTATTCACGTTATTATTACAAGATATACTACGTTTTCGTAGTGAGTCTAGGAGTAAGAACAAATGAAACTATACTACCGCATACTAGAAAAACTAGACCGTATATTTGACTTCCTCGGAAGTGATTTGATGTTCTACGTTATCATTATATGGTTCATATTAATATTTATTAGAGTATCAATATAGGTCACTGCTGCGTGGACTTCGCTAGTTACAACGTAGCAGTTGTTACCTCCGTAAGCGTAGAGCATTCCAAGTCTTTCTTCCTTCTTGTACTTGGTTGTAAGTCTCTACGCATTTACGTAAAAAGGAGAGCAAACTAATGCAAACATTTCTACCATACGCTGACTTCAAAGAAAGCTTTGACGTATTAGATAACAAACGTCTAGGTAAGCAACGAAGTGAGACGTATCATATACTAAACATTCTATTACAACGTACAGAAAAGAAAGGGTACGCCAATCACCCCATTGTACATATGTGGCGAGGCTACGAACCTGCACTACAGCACTACTTCAATATCAATACAGAAGTATGGTTGGGACGTGGCTTTCGTCACACTATGGGCTACGAAATTATTACAGAAGATATTTGTATGCCTGAATGGTTTGGCGACAAAGTATTTCACGCTACTCACAGGTCTAATCTATTACGTAAAGATAGTGAGTACTATTCAAAATTTAAATGGAAAGAAAGTTCCGATGCTCCCTACGTGTGGCTTGACCCGCAACGTGAGCAATGGTTCTTTATTGATGGAGTATCAAAGAAACGTGTGTACATATAAGTACATACAGACATAACAGGAGGAACGTAATGTCCGAAACAAAACAACCTAGCTTTCATAAGCAGTTGAATGATGTAGGATATTTTTGTACAGAGGAGTTCGCTGACGTAGTAGAGAACGCTTTGCACAAAAAACCTATGTCAATTACAATGCTTAAAGGTAAAGCTGGTACGGGGAAATCATATCTACCCGAGAAGATAGCTGAGTTACTTGGATGTAATATCTACGTAAAACAAGCCTTCAAGGATTACGATTGGTATGACTTCGTACAAAACTACGTGCCTAACGAAGATGCAGTATCGGGTTTTGAGGCACAAGACTGTGAGTTACTACTTGCAGTAAAGGAATCAAAAGATAAACGTGTAGTATTGTTGCTTGACGAATGGGATAAAACGCAACATTCTGCTGATGGTATGTTTTTGGAGTTCTTACAAAGTGGACGTATCAGCGTTAAAGGTAAGGAGTACAAAGCTAATCTAGATAATCTTATCATATTCTTTACGGGTAATGATGACAGATTATTTTCAGAACCATTTATCAGACGTATGAAGTTTATTGAAGTAGAACATATGCCACCAAGTTTAATACTACAGATACTTACTAGTAAGTATGGCGGTAATAAAGACGCAGAGCAGATGTTCAACGCAGTAATAAATCTTTACAACGCATCTGTGTTAGGTGATTTAGATAAACCTGCTACGGTACAAGAACTTTGTGACGTAATCAATGACTGGCTACGCTACAAATCTAATGGTAAAAATCCTAGATGGGAAGAACTTATCTATACTAATGTTACGAAGACCAGAGAAAATCATAACGAATTACAACGTGCGCTTGAAGCTATTAAGAACGGAGAACTTCGTAATGAATCAGAGTTTAGTAAGGCATTAGATGTTACGTTCTTTGATAAGGATGCTGAAGTAGAAGCTGAAACTATATCTAATGGTTATGGTTCTATGCCACGTATGATGGAGAAACTTAACATAGATATTAACTTTGGTATTGATGACAATGATAAAGAAGTCTACGCAGAATACAAACGTGATGATGCAGTATATACAAATGCTTACGAAGATGCTATTGATAATGATGAAGATATGTCTCATCCTCACTTTATATCTTGGTATACAGTAACTAACTCTACAATAGAACGTTCTAAGTCTTATGATTTACGTGAAATTGTAGAAGAGGAACAGAAGTTTAGACGCTTAGTAAATACAGATGGTACGTTAGTATTTGTAGAACCTAACGCAGGTAAAGCTGACATTTCTGATTTCTTAGAAATTACTGAGGCTAATATGTTTATACGTAAGGCTACCAATAATGAGATTATATTTAGAGTTACTGATAGTGGACGTACTCGTAATCACAACAAAACTCTAGAATATAATGGCAGATGGACAAAAGAAAAAGGATGTGAGTTTATTGTACCTACGAAATCAATACCAATGTTTCGTGGTAGCATAGTTGAAGTTGGTTGGTATCCCGATGGTATAGAACGTGTACGGTTAGATAATATAACGTATGACTTGATGGGTGGACATATTAGTACTGACAAATACATTAATATTAGAACTCTTGGTAATTCTAAGAAAGTACTTGATGTAATTGTAAGTGGTGAACGTAAGCCTAATGACCAACTTTCGTACCATAATATGTTATACAAAAGTAGAACTGCAAAGATAAAAGAGACAAAACGTACGACAACGTACGATATGGGATGGGCAGTTGTACGTTCTTGGCATCTAAAAGGTAAACCTAATTACAAAAATCACGTATTAATAAAGAGTCTACCTACCCCAACTGAATCTCAGAACTTTGCGCTACACGTAATGTTTATACAGAAAAAGTTAGGATGTGAGACTATACCTCTGTTTGTAAATATGGATAAGAGTTTATTTCTTAAAATGCCTACGAAAGCAGAAGGTGGTAAGTGGGAACACAAATCATCTACACGTGTGCTTAGAGACACTACGAATACTAAGTTAGATGTTTATTGTATTAATACATACGAGAATACAACGTTTGTTGCTATGCTTAAAAAGGATAAAGAAAACGTAGATGACTTGATTGAATGGCGCAGACATATGTTGTTTACTCGTAAAAAGATGGCAGAGAAAGTGAGTTAATACGTATGAGCAATAATGTAAATCCGTCTTGGTCGATATGGAATATAGGAGATGCTCAAGAAATTGAACGTTCTGAGAAAGTAGAACCTCCTGTTCAAAACAAAAACGAAGCTCAGAATGATGAGATGGCAGACGTAAAGTCTGCCATCGATTCATCGATAAGTAGTTACGTAAAACCTAAAGATGTATTTGAAGCTGATGAGTCTAAGGTAGATGATACTATGTTACGTGCAGCATCGTATAATTACGAAGATGAACTTATCCAAGAAGACCTAGATAAAGTACTAGATAGATTGCAACGTAAAACACTTAACATTGCTGAGTTAACTGATGATGAGTTTACAATACGTGGCTTTGCTGATACTGGTATTCCAAATAATACTAACGTAGCTACTAGTGCAACTAAAACTAGGGCAATGAAACACGTATCTAAACATAGACTTGAAGACCATAGAGAGTATGCAAAACGTCATATTGAAATCAATAATTGGAAGATAAATACGCAACGTGTAGAAAGTCAGTTCTCATTTACTGCGCTACAAAACCGTAAACTGTCATCTAACCTTGCGATAATGTTTGCAAAGATTGCAGAGGAACGTACAGGTGATAAAATTGAAGGTAGGCACAAATGGGATATAGAGAAGGTTATGTTTAGACGTGTATCTAAAAAACTAATTACGCAATGCAAGTATTCACGTGATAAAGAAAAGATAATTATACTACTTGATAGTAGTCCTTCGTGTAGTAAGATGGCAGATTTATATAGTCAGATTTCTACAGAGGCTTGTAAGTATGAACACGTAGAGTTGTATGATGCACCTAATGGATACATACATAGTAAGTATTCTATATCACAACGTGCATACGTGCCACTTACAGATGAGCAGTTAGATAACGTATATCATTGGCTAGGTTTTGAGAATAGAACAATAATATACTTTGGCGATTGTGATGCTACAGATAGCATTAGTGCTTCTTACGAATACAATGAGATACATTGGTTCTTTCAGAATCCTTACAGACGTTATAGTAAGGAAGACCAAGAAGCTATGATGTCAAACTTACGTGAGCAATGGCAAGGCAAACTAAAACTTTATGAATGTAATAATGTAAACGAAATAGTAAAAGCAGTAAAGGAAATGAAATGAGTAAAATATTTGGAGATGAATTTAAAAGTGAAATACGTAATCTAAAAAAACTAGATGTTAATCTTTTAAAATGTAAAGCTAAGATAGAGGAAGTAATATATATAATAGAAAATAAAGATAGATTTAAAGACAAAGAACCAACTTTAAAAGAAGCTTTACAAGCAGTAATATCTTTATCTACTACAGTAGAAAATCTACTAGATACTATAAAAGATTTTGAAAAAACGTATGATAAGATGAGTCCTTGGGTAAAGAAAAAAGTAGAGAATAATAATAAGTTTAGAAAAGATTTAAATCGTGTGCGTAAAGTAAGACTTGGTGCAGATAAATTAATACAAGAATATAATATTATATTAAAACAATTAGGTAATAGATACAGAGCAGAGGTTTTAAAACGTGCTTGATGTAAATATATTATCAGATAAACAGATACTTGAACGTATCAATAAATACCATAGCATATGGGAAATGACAAAAGAAATATCTGACCTTAATGAATATGCAGAATTAATACGTGAAGTAACTAAAAGAGAATTTCAAATATAATAAAGGAGAACGTAATGAAAAAAGAAAACGTGTTCGATGACTTTGAAGTTATCGATATAGCAAGTGAAATGGGAGACGTAGTGTGTTGCGACTTTTGTAATCTTGGAGAAGATACAATGGGTGGTGTTATGATAGGAAGTAATGCAGTATGTGGTGCTTGTTGTTGTGAGAATGGTTACTACTTAAATAATGTAGATGACGTAGATTATTTCTTTGATAGAAATAAAACATTCAAAGAAAATGTTTTAAAGTACAGAAAAGATAATGCTAGAAATAAGATTAACTCTACGTTAAAGTTTAGAATTGGGGAAGGACATTCTTTTAAAGATTCAATATCAAACTTAAATAATATGCAGTTAGATATTGAAAACATACTATGTGCAAGTATGGAAAGTGAGGCAGACCCAAGTGATTATTTAGATGCAGTAACTGATTATATAAGACGTAGACCTAGTATGTTTGAAGTACTTAAATCATCGTACAAAGAGTTCAATCTAAAAGATATAGATGAGTTTGCAAGAACTGTAGCTATGTTACATTTGCAAGTAAAACAAGAGCAGATAAAAAAGAAAGTTAATGAAAAAGAAGAATCTATAAAGATTGAAGCACCTCAAATTACGGGATATAAAATATCTGATAGCATAACAGAACAGAAAAAATTGTTAGATGAAGCACGTAATAATGATGATATGAAAGATATTTTTCCAGACATAGCAAGAGCATAACTAAAGGAGAAACAACCAATGAAATTAGAAGCATTTGAATATAATTTACGGCATAAGACAGTTCCATTTGCGCAAAATATAGTATTAAGAAGTGGCTATCATTCACCAACAGTACTAACGTATGATAAAAATGGAGTAGAAAAAATATCTAGACTTAATGAACTATTTTCTTATGAAAATAAAGATGTATTATTTAAGATATTAGCAAGATACTTAAATGATGTTGAAGCAGTTGCTTACGTACTAATATGTGAATCATATATGAAAAAAGTATCTAAAGAAAAGTATGAAAATTCTACTGCTGAAGAGATAGAACGTATACATAATAATATAGATGATTCCAAAGAATGCCTTACAATTACGTGGGAATATAAACACGAAATTAATAAAGGTGGTATAATCAGTTCACCAATACTAAAAGATAACGGTTCTGTACAAATAGACTACGAAAATATACTAGATAGTTACGATGATGAGGTTGGTTCTAAAGGTAGAGCCACTAATCTTATATAGTATTGTATTATTATAGTAAAGAAAATAATAAAAGTACTTGTGATAGGTTATTTCAAGTATTAATTTAACTATATCTTATATATATAATAACGTATGTTATGATTATTATATTTAATACGTTATTATATTAAATACTACGTACGTTATATATATAAGATTTAACATACCAAAAAACTAAGGAACGTAAATGAAAAATAAATCAATCGTTACATCATTTAGAGCGAAGAAAGGTTTGTGGAAGAAACTAAAAATAGTTTCTGCAATAGAGGGAGTAGCAATTCAAGATAAACTTAATAATATCATTGATGATTACGTAAACTCAAACTATGGACACTTACTAAAAAATGCGGACAATGATGCCGAAGAAGAATAATTATCAGTATAAATCAGTACAAGAAATATACGACAACTACATACAAGGTAAGAATGATGTAAAAGTTAAGACTCGATACGTTGGTAAAGAGTCTTGGTTTCATTCATCTGTAAGTGGCTTATGCTTACGAAAACATTACTACGGCTCAGTAGTTCAACCCGATGAGAAGCAATCTCACGATATAAATACATACAGATTGTTTAGACTAGGCGACATTGTACATACAGATATACAAGAAGCAGTATCTGATTACGCTAAACAAAACGGAATACCAATATTTATAGAGAATGAAATACGAATAGACGATTTAAATATGCGAGGTTTTATTGATTTAGGTTTTGTAGAAGATGGAGTGCTATACGATATTAAAACTTGTAATGCTTGGAAGTGGAAGACAATGTTTGGACGCTATGCAAAACCCGATGCTATATCTAGAAACTACAAGTTACAACTTGGTACGTATGGACTATGGTACAAACGTAAATACAAAAAACTTAATGGACTTGTTTTAGTATTTTATAACAAAGATAATTCTAGGATGAGAGAAGTCAGCTTAGATTTGAACGTAGTAGATGAGGCAGAACAGTATTGGATTACTGCAAACAAAGTAGTTAATGAAGCCAAAGAAAGTGGAGTACCGCCCGTACTAAACTTAGGTGTAACACCCGCTGAAGAGTGGGAATGCAACGTAAAATATTGTCAATATTTTGACGTATGTGGTGGAGGTATTAAAGGTAATTTTTAAATAACGTAGTTAGAGAGCTGACCGAAGTATGAAGCTATTATAATTCGTATATCTTAAGATAAGGGTGAGTACGTTTATAGTGGATAGTAGGAGGCTCTCTAACTCAACAATCATATAAGAAAGGAACGTTTATATGGCAAAAAAGAAAAACAACAATATGGTTCTTTGGGAATCTGTATGTGAGACAGACCCGAAGTATACAAAGAAAGTAAATCAACGTGGTGGTTTTACTGCGATTGGTGCGCAATCTCAAGTAATGAAAGCAACAGAAATGTTTGGTGCTTTTGGTCAAGGATGGGGAGTAAGAGAAGAAAGAATAGAAAGATGGCAAGATTGTGGACTCGTAGTTTATCAAGCTACGTTATGGTTCTTGCAAGATGATGTAGCAGAAGAAGGTGAAGTACCTTTGCACTCATCTATAAAGTATAGTAGTAATGGTAGAATAGATGATGACTTCTTTAAGAAGGTAGCTACTGATGCCCTTACAAAAGGACTAAGTAAACTTGGTTTTAATGCTGATGTATTTATGGGTATGTTTGATGATAACAAATACGTTAATCAAATATCAGATAAGTATAAAGAAAATAAAGCAAAGTTAAACGGTGCGCTTACAAAACAAGTAACACCACTCACAGATAAAGAAAAAGAATCTGTACTTAATATGATGGAGAAAACAATAAGCAAGGACGATGATTTTTATAAGAAGGTTGAACACGCTTTGAAGACAGATAAGATAACTAAGGAAAATGTAGATAGTTCTTTACATAAGATAACAGATTACATAGATAGCAGAAGTGAGGTAAGTAGTGAGTGATAATTTCCTTGATGAAATACTAGGTAATGGGGCATCCAATACGGATGCCTATTACCACGAAGAACAAAACGTAACTATTGATGATGGTACATATCCAGCCACAGTAATAGATTTAAATAAGTCTAACGTTACTACTAGGTATGGCACTAATGCAGATTTATATAAACCCACATACCAAATAGCAAAGGGTAAAAATAAAGGTGCTACAATAAGTGATAAAGGAATATGGAGATTTAAAAGTGAGCCATCACAAGCACGTAATAAAAGTAGTCGTGGTAACATTATATATAAGAACATACTTGATATACTTTTAATAGAACTTGAGCAAGTAGAAGTAGATGGTGTTATTATGCGCAGACTACCCGAACTTACAAAAGAGAATGTTGTAGGTAAGAAAGTATTAATTACAGTTAGTGATGATGATTACAAATCTAACTATGGTAGGTTAGCGTCTAAAGTTGCAATGATACATAGTGAGTGGGCAGATGAAGTTAAACAATCATAGAAGTATAGAATCAGAAGAAGCGTTGATAGCTTCTGTAATGACAGATAGTAAGCAGATTGACAAAGTTAATTCTATTATTAAGACAGATATGTTCTATGCTAAGTTCAATCAGATAGTATGGGATAAGATTATATCTATGCATCGTAACGGAGTAAAGGTAGACATAACTACAGTTACATCTCAACTTAATAACGATACTAATACTACAATAAGTGGAGAAACTCCCGCATTTAAACTTACGGGTTACTTTAAGAATATGTCTGTAGCATCTAATGCAGTTCAATATGCAAAGAATATATATGAGAAGTATGAGTTACGTAATATTCAAAACCTTTCTACGCAGCTATCTACAAGTATAGGAAAAGATAATCTTAAAACAGTTGATGCATTAACTAATGTACATAAAAAGATTAGCAACGTATTAAGTATACACGGAGATGATAAGTTTCATTTACGTAGTGCGCTTGACAAAGCTATAAAAGATATGTATAATAAAGATAATACTATACGCTTTGGTTTTTCGGGATTAGATAATCTCATAGGCGGTATGAGACGTGGCGAAATAACTACTATTGCCGGACGTCCGGGTCATTTCAAAAGTACGATGGCTATTAACATAGTACATAATCTTTTATCTAATGGTTACAAAGTTCTTGTGTTCAATAGAGAGATGAAGAATGAATCTATGTTAGCTAAGTTAATTGTTGCAGACTCAGACCAAGTAGATTATTCTAGAGTTGTTACGGGTACATATACAGAAAAAGATAAGGAAGATATTACCAATACTAAAAAGAAACTATTAAAAAAGTATGGCAAGAATCTTATAATGAAAGATAGAAGTAATGACTTTGAATCTACAGTATCTACAATAAGACAAGTAAAACCAGACGTAGTAGTAGATGATTACATAGGACTTGCAACGCTTAGACATATTGAAGACCCTAGATTACGTATAGATAGTATTATGAAAGAATATAAACTGCTATGCAAGTCTTATGATATGTGTGCTATTATCGTATCTCAGTTAAATAGAAAGTGTGAAGAGCGTACAAACAAAAGACCTATACCATCTGACCTACGTGAGAGTGGTTCTATAGAACAAGACTCTGAAACAATATTGTTTATGTTCTATGAATATAGATACTTACAAGACGGCTCTAAGAATGGAGAGTTTGGAATAGAAGCAATCATAGGTAAGAATAGATATGGTAAAACTGGTAACGTAGAACTAGGTGTAGTAGGGGAAAGATGTAAGATATATGACCACCACTCTATTGCACTAGCAGAAAAATATGAAGTAGAGGAGAAGAGTAATGACTAAAGAATTTTCTTTTAAAGTTAAGATAACTAAATCTGAACTCAATATTATAGTAGAATCTTTACGTAGGTTTAAAATACAATCTGATTCTGTTCCCGTAATAAAAGATAGAGTCAATGATTTATTTGAGGATTTTAAAAAGATAAAAAGTGATGTTAAAAAAATTGAAGAAAATAAACTAAAGAAAAGAGAGGTTACATACGATGCCCCCATTTATACAGAAGAAAGCGTTAAAGAACAAACGTGCAAAGTCTGCGAATAACGTAAGGCGAGGTAGAAGAAATAGACAACGTGGTGCAGAACTGCAACGTCTATTAGTTAATAAGTGTAGAGAATTAGGGTTAGAAGCGCACAACAGAGATAGAGGTGGTGCAATGCACGAGAAAGGCGATGTAGAAATACAAGGTGAGTTCTATGGTTGTAAGCGTAGGAAAAGAATACCTACATATTTAATGCCCGAAAAAGAAGAAATAGGTGTTGTGTTCAGAGGTGAACGTATGCCCCCTATGATTTCACTACCACTAGATAGATTTTTACTTATGTTAAAAATAGTAACGGAGGAAGAATGAAACTAATAGTAGATGATAAGAAAAATTATAATGAAGACATTATTAATCTCATAAAAGAAAGACTAAAAAAAGGCAAAAAACAATATGGTGGTGCAATGGATATACACGATGGTAGAAATTGGAACGTAGAAGCACTAGAGGAAATACTTGATTGTTGTGTTTACGTAGCCGCTAGGATACTTCAGATACACGAATACACAAAAAATAAAATAAAAAATTCGGGTGACGATATAGAATATAAGTATTAAATTAGGATAAGGTATGTTAGAAAAAAATAAAAAAACAAAAAGATATACTGTAAAAGATAAAGTTGTATATGTTGGTGGAACTCTAGATGGTAAATTAGTAAAGCCATCAATAGTAAATGCTTGTGTAGCAGATAAGACTAATAAAGGATGTGAACACATAACACCACTTTGGTTTGAAGATTACCCTATGGCTCTTGAAGAAATATATGTAGACAAAATTATTAAAACAGACAATAATGAAGAAAAATTAATATTTAAATTAGTTAGTAGTCAAAAAGTAGAAATTGGAGGTAGGAGGTAAATGATATTAAGATAAATACAAAACAAAAACGTAAACCAATTAAAGGTTATAAATTTTTAAAAAACTTAGAAGAAGGTATGTCCTTTGTCACAGAAGGTGGTTTAGAGGGTACTTTAATAAGCAACAATGAAGGGAGCTCACTTTGTTATTTTACAAAACACTCTAGTAATGATGAGGATGTAAAAAAATATTGGCTTAAAAATACTAAGCGTATTGCTCCAGAAACGAACGTAAAACAGAAAGGAAGTTAGTATGTCAGACTATGATAATACAAACTCGGGTGCATTGTTTCCAAACAACACCAAAGAAGAAGGTGATAACAGACCTAATATGACGGGAGTCGTAAACGTAGAAGGTAAAGACTATAGGTTATCAGCTTGGTCAAACACATCAGCTAAAGGTATGAAATACTTATCAGTAAAAGTTTCAGAGAAACAAGAAGAGTCTCAGAAACAACAATCTGATGATGTACCATTTTAAATAAAAGATAAGTAGCCTACAGTCATCACTCCTCTTCTACATACCGTATGTGTCTTACCTCCGTATGGACTGTAGGCTACGTAATTAAGGATTAATATGAACGTAAATCATCCACCTAAAATTAAAAATTTTCAAGATAGAGTTAAGCAAGACCCTACTATAAGAGATAAGTATATAAAGAAGGTACATACTTGGGATTCAAAACGTACTGATAATAGATTAAAATTATGTAATTTTTGTAAAAAAGTTTGGGAGTCTTGCAAAAAAACTTCAAATAAAAAAACTGTTACTAGTTATAATTATTATGATGACTTTCCTACAATAGGAAAAATAAGAGAGATATGCCCTAAATGTAGGGTTCAAGAAAATGAAAGCTAATTGCTTGGTTGGCGCAAAGTAAGTAGAAAGAACTGCTTGAACCCTATTAAAATAAGCACAACACGTAAAGGTTATATTGGGCAAGAGATTGTATCTGATTATCTTTTACGAAAAAACTTACGTGTTTATACACCCGTAGTAGACGACTTTGGTGTGGATTTATTAGTAGAAAAATATGGTAAGTACACAAGTATACAAGTAAAGTACCATACAGCATTTACAAATCAAGCTTCAATTCAAGTAAGAATATTACCAACAATAGCAGATTGGATTGCTACACCATTACATATAAATAAAAAAACAAAAATAATTTGGTATAAAAATAATAGAAAAACTGAAAAATATACAGTTGCTTTTGCAGTTAATAAGCCAAAAAATAATCAAGTAAAAAAAATTAATTTTTATAAAAATTTTTTAAAAGCACCATTTTAAGAGGAACAAACAATGAAAGAAATAGAAAAGAAAATAATAGAAAGATATAATCAAAGGTTTCCTAAATCAACATTAATGTTAAGTAATTTTGAATACGAAAGGTTTGATGCATTCAATGATTATTGCATTGTAGAAGTAAAGCACAGAAAAGATTGGTACGATAAGCAGTTAATAGAGTTTGATAAGTTTTCTTACAATAGTTGGTATGCACACATTACTGATAGAAAATTTTTATACGTAGTAGCTTCGGGTAAACGTATAGTAATATATAATATTACAAGTTTAAATAAAGAGAAATACGATTACAAGTGGCAGTATAAAGAGATGCCAAAGCAAACAGAGTTTGATGATAAGGAAAAAATTGTAAAGTTTGTAGGTTACTTAGACCTAAATATATTAAGGTCTTCAAGTTCAGTATATGAGTTTGAAGTTCTTTAAAAACTATCAAATTTTAAATAATTATTACGCATAACATTATCTAATAAACGCATTCTATCTTCGTATATCTTCATAAGATTTTCTACCTTCTTTCTATTGTCGGTAGATAAAGATTCTTTATATTGGTCTGAAAATTTTTTACCCATTACTATGTCATCCCATTTTTCGGGATACGGTCTTAATCTTTGCTTTAAACTAGATTTTATATTAGAATGCACTTCATTTCTTATTGTACGTTTATAAAAATTTTCATTTCTAGATGCTTTAGTTTTAGCTAATTTGTGTTCTAAAAAAGCTCTAGTCTTTAAAAAATCTTTTTCAAAATATTTATCATCACCTGCTATTAAAGATTGCGATAAGAACTTAAAGTAAAATTGCTTATCAGTAAACTCACCTTTTTTTAATACGGCTTCAAGTCCCGACCTTTGTTCTTTGTTTTTAAACTGTTGGTAATTATCTAAAAATTTAAACTGCAATCTTCTTTGGTCATCAAACTGTTTATTAATATCATTATTTTTTTCTTTATAAAAATCAGAAACTTGTTTAAATAACGTAACTTGTTTTGTAGCATAATCTATTGTGCCTTTTACAGCTACGTCAAGGTCTTTTATTTCTGAAAGACTCATACCATAGTTTATAAACTCTGATACAAATTCAACTGGTACTGGCACATAAGAATCTATCACCCCACCATATCCATCAAACACATTACTCAATAAACCAAGAGCCTCACCCCTAACCGCATAATCAAATAATTGCATTGGAACTTTTTTGAAATCTTTGCCAATCAAATCTTTACCAAGAGCATTTTCATAATATAAATTATATAGTGCAGCTCCCGTTAATGTACTCCCAGCAGCGAACCTGAAAAGCGGGAAAGGATTACCATCCACAATAAAAGGTTTTACTGCATTATTGTACGTATTTTCTGTAACTCTGTACGCAGTTCTATAAAACAACGTAAGTGGCTTTACGTTATTTTTTGCCATCCACGTAGGTATGTATGGGAGTTGGGTTACACCCTGAGTCGCAGCCTGAGATTTAAAAAGCCCTCGCTGGTAAATCTCCTCAAACCTTTTATCATTCATTGCTAGGTCAAATGCTTTATCACCAAACTTTTTTCTCTTTTTCAATTCTGATAGCATATAATCTATGTCCTCACCATCTAGATTTATTGCATCTTTTAATATCCTTCTGGCTTCTCTGGTGTTTTTTATTAAAGAACTTTGTTTACTGCTTAACAATGTTTCAAAAGAATCTCTCATTGTTACGTCAGCTACTGCAACAGATGTTCTTCTATTTAATCTTTCAACATTTCTAAACAAAAACGCAGGGTTTAGTTTACCTTTAGTTAAAAATAACTCATCAATAGAATCTGACGTAGCACCTATATTTCTAGCTAAATCTTTATATACATTTTTATTTCTTACGTAATTAGAATAAGATTTTAATAATTTTATTGTACCTACTGACGTAAGGTTTTGTACTTGACCAGTAAGAAAGTTTTTAATTGCAGCAGAAGGTCCAGAAAGATACGCACTAGAAATTGTAGTAGTTAAACCTCTACCAAATCCTGTAAATGATGTCTCTGCTTCACCGCTTAATAATAATTTTAAAGTAGTATCTGTATAATCAGATGCTCCATCAATACCTTTTAGTTTACTTTCTCTTTCTATAGCACCTATAAATCTTCTTGCAACCTTACCACTAGCACCATCTACGTCAAAATTTCTAGCTAATGATATAGCATTAGCCATTTTATTACCATAAAAATCTAGTATCTTACTAAAATCTTTTTCATATAATTCTACTACGTCACCTATTACTCTTGATTGATTATCAGCATCTACAATAGACTGACCCTTTTTAAATGTATTTACATTAGGTAATTCATCTAATTGTATTACTTTACCTGTACCTTTTTCTAATAACATATAAGGTGGGATGTCTACTTTTCTAGTATCTAATATTCCTAATGGTTTATTAGGGTCTGAAAATGTAATATAAGCACCTACTACTTCATCTATTTCATCTTTTGATGCATCTGGATTTGCTCTTTTGAGAGCAGTTCTTAACTTAGTTGTGAAAGAAGACTCGTTTGTTTTTAAAATCTTTTTAGCTTTTTCTGATAATAAATAAGGTACATAATCTTCTACATAAGCAGAGTTTTTAAATGTTAAATCATAATCTACGTTTACAATTTTACCATCTGTATTTTTTACTTTACTTCCTTTACGTTGTAATATTTTTAATACATCACCATTGTCAAAAGAATCTTCAGAAACTTTTATTATATTACCTTGCTTATCATATATAGATAAGAAGTTTTTAAATTTTTTAGTACCAACTTTTATTTGTCCACCATTACGTGCGTACTCTACTACTAACTCATCAAAGAAATTTCTAGCTTGATTTTTTAAATCACCTACGTCTTTTATATTTTTTATTTTATTTGGGTCTGCAAGTAAAGCTATTTTCTCATCACCTAATGCACCAGTTATATTATCAAATTCTTTTTTACCTAGTTTAAAAGATGCCTTAGTATCATTTGCAAATTTACTAAACATACCTCTTACTAAATTTTTAGTAATAGCATAGTCAGTAACTTTTTTAGATAGCTCTTGTCCTGCTACTCCGAATTGTCTAAAGTTTGCTTCGGGACTAAACGCATATTTTCTAATTGCGTTAAATGTGTTTTTGTTTTTAAAGAAATCATCTGATATATTAAATGGTAAAACCTCATCTAGCTTTGCTCTCTGAATATTTTTTATTTTTAATTTAGGCTTTAACATTTGTTTATACGTAGTTAATTCTTCTATTGTCATCCTATCTGTTTTACCGTAAGACCTAGTAAAGCCAGAACGTTTTAAACTAAATGATTCTTTCTTACCTATACCTAAATCTGCTTCTAGTTTTGATATAGAACTAACTAAGCTTTGATGTTCTTTATATGATTCTGGGCTTAGTGTTTTTAATTCATTACCAGTCTTTAAATTAAAAGGATTCTTTTTAAAGTAAGACCTAGATATTTTTTTAGTGTCAGGTATTACACTTTTAAAATCTTTATAAAATTGATTTAATACTTCTTGTTTTGTATCTCCTGTAATAGATATAGTTTTACCAGATAAATCATCTTTGTCTTTTAATATTGTATACGAAAGTCTTTGACCGCCACCTTTGGCTTCTTTAATTGTTTGAAGCTGTACTAACTGATTACTTTTACCACCACCAGCTTTGCCTATAAATCTATTACGTAAATACTCTGGTCTTTTTGTAGCTAATAATAACTTTATTTCATCTACGTTTAATGCATTCATTAATTTTTTAGACGTAGATTTATCACTAAGTGCAGTAGATATACCATCTTTTACTAATTGTTTTACACGTAAGTTATCTGCACCTACTCCAATATAATGAGCTGCTGTAAAAATAGCACCATCAATTAGGTTATCCATTGTTGTAGTTTCATTACCTTTTTTACCAGTACTTCCTACGCCAGATAAAGATGCACCTACACCAGTACTAAATACTATTCCAGCCTCAACAGCTTTTCCGCTTTTACTATTAAGTGAAAGACTTCCTATCTTGCCCGCACCTAAAACTCTAGGCAAACCACCTAACGTCATAAAAAAAGCATCGCCTATTGGCTTTGTTATTCTTTCAGAGATATTTATTTCTCCCTCTTCATTACGTAATGGTATAGTTTTTTGAAACATAATACCTGACGCAACTAAATTATTTATACCTAAATCAATGGTATTAGCAGCACGTATAGACATTTCATCAGCAGAAGCTTTTGCTCCTTTAACACGTGATAAAAACTTACCCATACTGTATTCACCAGAACCTACTTTTGTAATAAACTTTCTATAGTTTTCTGACCTACCAAGTAATGAATTGTTTTTTATAACACCAGCAGCATCTAATGCTGCGTCTATTTTAGCTTCTTGTTTTAGCGCACGTCCTGTGAATATAGCTTTACCTTTTGCGGTATTCGCAGTCTTTGCTATCTTACGTAGTCTTGCTACTTCTGTGTAACCTTTACTTGCTGTAGCTAATGCTTTAGTTGCTTTTGCTCCTGTACCAACTATCTTTAATCCACCAAGAACTCCACCTGTTGCAAATAAACCAGCACCAAATCCAACGACTTGACCTGCTACACCAGCAACTTTCTCGCCAAGAGTATCAGGGTCTTGATAATCAGATGTTACATTTACAGGGACAGGAGATAAACCTTCAATAAAATTAGAAACAAAACGTCTAGTTAAACCCGGGTCTTGTTTTAATTTTTCTTCTTCATTACGTATAAAGTTATCATCTTCTTCTATCTGTTGTTGCGTAATATTATTTAATAAATTTGTAGGCTCTTCTATTAAATTTATGTCTTTAAATAAATCAAAAGATTCTTCTTCATCGTCTATTATATTTATACCTTCAAACAAATTAACATTTGTAGTAGGTTCGTCTATTATATTTATACCTTCAAATAGATTGTTTCCATTTGCCATAGATTACTTACCTACTGCTTGTTATTATTTGCATTAAAGTTTTTAATCTTTGAGGTGATTGTTTTGTCTTTCTACTTAGTGAATTATAAAAATTATCAGTATAATTTTGATTAGAAAAGTTTCCTGTTTCTCCGCTAATGTACCCAAAAAATCTACTCTTTATTTTATTTTGTAGTTCTTTAACTTTTTTATTTTGATTGTTAATAATTACCTGAGACTGACCTTCATCTCTAAACTTTTGAAGTCTTTCTGTTTCTTTTAAAAACTTATTAATATCTTTACTAACTGTTCCACTAGCGGTAACAGGATTATTTGCTATATATTCATTTGGGTTATCTTCAATATTTTTTGGAGTCGTAACAAGTGGTTCTTGAAATTCTTGAACATTATCAAATGTTGCATCAAAGCTAGGTACATTAACATCTGTTGGTTGGAATTGTTCAGCACTTGTAGGTACGGGAATAGATGGTCTTGCTACGTCAGCTAAAGCAGGACTATCATCTTCTATTACTTTTTGTACTACGTTTTCAGATTGATTAGAAATAGATGGAAAACCTTGCGTAGTTTTAATTATATCATCAAATACACCAATCTTACTTAAACTATCTAAAAACTCAGGATTTGTTAAGCTTAAACTTTTATCTTGAGAAGTGTAATCATTTATAATAGTTTTTATTTGACTAAGTTGAGGATGATTTTGTAAAAAAGATTGTTTTTCTGTTGTGTTTAAATTTTTAAATGAGTTTATATTATTAGATACTATTTCTGATTTAGATATTTCTTTTTTACCTTTCTTAATTGGTTTATATCCCATTATTTTATCTATATCATCTTCAAGATTTTTAATTCTATCTCTATAAGTTGCATTGTCGTTTGTTAAAGATGTAACAAGTTCTGGTTTTTGACTTTCTAAAGCCATTGTTTGATTGTTTTTTGAAATAGTATTGTTAATACCAGTTATTCTTTTTTCAATACGTTCTACTTCAGAACTTTGTGCTAAAGTTAAACCTCTATTACTTAAATGCTCTCTTAAAAATGTCATTCCTTGAGCTGGGTTTAATGCTCTAAATGTTCTTTTTTTATCTTCATCCATCCCCAACCTATCTAACTTGTCAATTATTTCACCACTTGGGTCTTCATATTTTCCGTAAGCAAAATTATAATATTCTTGATTTGCTAAGTATTTAGAAATCCTAGACTCTAAAACTTTATTTTTTTCTAAATTAAAAAACGCACTACCTGAATCAGCTATTGAAGAATATTCATTAATTAATTCTAAACCCGATTTTTCTACACCGTTTACAGTATATGTACCACTAGCCATTTCTTTTATTTCTTTACCACTTAACACATCTTCATATTTAGATATATGATTTGCAGTTATTTTAGCCGAACTATATTTTTGGTCATAAAGAGATTGAAGTCTTGGGTCATTTATTGTACTAATCATTTTTTCTATTGATTCTCTACCTACTTCTGTCATTATACTTTCATCTTTTATAAAACCAGCTATTACATTATCAGTTGCTTTATCTTCACTTCTTTGATAACGTTTTTGTTCTATATCTAGTTGCTCTCTACGTAAATCAGATTGTATTTGTTGTTGCTGTACTTGTGCATCTAACTGTTTACCCTGTAAATATGTTTGACTTGCACGTTCAAATGCATCATCTAACGTATTAGCTATTACTTCAGCAGTAGTAGATTGACGTGGTTGTATAGATATGTCAGCAAATTCTAATAAGTTACGTGGACTACGTAATTGTCTAGTTATTTTACTTGAATCAAATCCATTTGCCATAATTTATTCCTATTGATTATGTTGGTACGTATCTTCCTTGAGCTTCATCCCATCTGTGTAATACACCAGAATTTTCATAATCACTAAACATACCAAAACCTCTAAATTCTGTAGTTTTAGTAGTTAATGCAGACTCTAATTCACCTACCTCTTGTTGTTGTTGTTCTTCTATTGTTTCTGTAGTTAGAATATCTTGTCCGGGTAATTGTTCTTGAAAGCTAGTTAGTAAATCAGAAACTGATTCTTGATAACCTAATCTTTCTCCTCTAATTCCTGACGTAAGACTTAGTAATGCATCAGAAAAAGCAGAACCATATTGATTTTGTAAACCCATACGTGATGTATCAACAGCAGATTGTATAGCACCAGAGCCAGAAAATCCTGCTTGTGCAGACTGCTGTCTGGCTTGCCCCATTATACCACTTAACTGACCTACTGCGCCTTGATAACCTTCTTGTACGCCAGAACGAAATCTAGTACGTAACATTTCTTCATTAAATGGGTCATACTCTGGTATTAAATCTGCATAAGATAAACCTGTAACAGGGTCTGTTTGACCTAAAAAATCTAAAGTAGGTGATATACCTATGTCTGAATATGCTTGTTCTACCCCATACGTAGGAGTAGTAGAAGTAAATTCTTGATAATATTCATAAGGATTTACAGTACTAGGAGTGGACGTAGACATTTGATTAGGTTGTTGTGCAGAATCTTGTTGATATATATCTTCTGCACTTCTATACATAGAATGTCCGGGCATATGTGGCATTGCTACATACCTCCTTGATTATATCTATTTATAGTAGAAGTTAATCCAGCAAAAGCATCTTGAACATTACTTGGTCTTGTGTTTATATTAATTAGAGATGGTATAGATTGACCACGTCCAATTAAATCTTGAATTAAATCAAAACGGTCTATTGGTTTTTGATTTAAATTTAAAGGAGCAATAGATTGAGTTCCTGTAGGTATTGTAGAAGTAAAATTAGGAAAAACGTTAGATGTACTTATTCCCGGAGATAAAGAATCAAAACTAGGCATTTCCATTGAAGTTTCTTGTAACATTTCCGTCATATCGAATCCTAAATTAGGCGCTCTTTCTGAACCTAAACTAGATAATGCATCAAGTGATTGTTTATTACTTTTTGCTATACTTGCACTTTGAAAATTATCCATAAAATTTTGTCCCATTTGTTGTTGCGCTGGACTTACGCCACCAAGTAATTGTCCTACGCTAGGACTAGCAGACTTACGTTGGTTATATAAAAATTTTGTCATAGCATCTGCATCTTCACCGGGAGCTTCACCTAAATCAAGTAAAGGTTTATTTAAAAAATCTGATGTAATCTCTCCAAATGTACCTGCTTGACCTGCCGTTACTGATTGTACAGCAAGTCCTGTGCCTATTCTAAATAAATCAGCGGCATACTGTTCATCAGTAGCTTGTTCTTCTATTGACTTTAAATTTTCAGCTCCTTTTTGAACATCTTTAGCAGTTTGACCTACAAATAATAAATTAGATAATGGTTCAGTAAAATCAGTACGTATATCTTCTGCTTTTTCTGCTTGTTTTTTAGATAAAGAACCTTCTGCGTAACCAGATACTCCACTTACAGCAAGACCAGCTCCAGCTACAAGAGGATTACCTACGTATGCACCAGCTTTAGTTACAATGCTACCTAGTTTACCAAGCGCACTAAATAAACCTCTTTTATTAGAACGTTTTTGTTTATCTTTATTGTATTTTTCTATAGCACTTTCCATATCCTTAATAGCAGATTGCAATCTTTCTGTTTCTGATTGTTTAATACGTGATGCTGCTATAGCGGCACGTGCTGATGTACTTCTAGTACGTAATGCCATTTAAATACCTATGCTTTTTTACTATATAATATACAATATTCATAATTAATTATAAAACAATTTCTACTTCCCAAACTGATGTAGCTGTAAATGTAACATCAGAGCTTTTAAAAGTTGAGCCAGATTGAATACTAATACCAGCATTATCACCTACTCCAAACTTTGGATTATTATCAAAATCAGACCTATTAACAGTTATTAATGTTCTTGATGCTAAAGCTAAAGAGGATAAAGATGCTGTAGCTACAGTATCTACAGTACTATCTCCGTCATCCATTTTCTTTAATCTAAATGTCACATCATAATTACCATCAGTTATAGTACTAAATCGTATCATTAATTTTTTTAATGTCATTTTATATGGTGTTAAAAAAGATGATGAAACTCCAGAAAGATTAGAGGCTTCACTTATTCCAAACCAAGGTAAAAATACCTCTGATGTACCAATAGTATCAGTAAAGTTGTGGCATATTAATACAAATTGACTACCAGTTATGTGACCTTTAACATCTAAATTACCGCCCACTATAAGATTTTTATCTACAACTTGATTACCATTAGATGTCATATAACTTTTATAAACTCTACCATATTTTTTCTTACGTATAGATAGTAATTCATTTGTTGACTTACCTATAGATACTTGTCCATCTGCCATACTGTTAATAGAAAGATTGCCTGTAGACTCTAATGAATCTTGTTTAGTATTTATTATTCTACGTATTTCTCTACTAGCCATCAGATACTGTTTTATTACGTATTACTCTGTACTCTATTGACATTTCATTTATTTCAAATGTACCACTATTAGGTAAAATAAATTTAAATTGTATACTACCTGCCTGTACTGGTGTTGAACTTGTAAATGTTTTTACATCATAATCTGAAGAAGTAGATAAAGTTTCTTGTTTAAATGTAGAAAAACTTTTTTTACCATTTTTAGAATGTAGTAATGTAATTGTTTGATTTGCTGATGTTTTATATGTAATAGTTACTGCATATATTTTTTTTACTGTAGATGGGTCACCAAAATCTATGTCTCTTGTAACTAATTCTTGAGCGGTAGTTGCTAATGGTACTGGTAAATATTTTTTTATATCAGTTTCATCTTCCGTTGTATTAAAGAAAACGCACAAGTTGTTATTCCAATCGTGAAAAAAATTACTAATAACATTACTATCACCAATTAAACTAGATGAATGCGACCAACCTCCTGTATTAAAATCATATATATATCCTTCATTACTAGTATCACTACTATCAGAAGGACTACGTACTATAATTAAAGAATTACTCATAGGTTCATATCCTATCATAGCATCTTTTACATTTGAAGAACCATTTATAAAATCAGCCCATTTTATTATAGCATTTTCTCCGCTTGTTTCTTCATTAACTCCTAATTTTCTTTCAATTAAGTTAGTAACTTGATTGCCATCATATAAATAACATCCTGTATCTGATACCCACGCTATACCATACTTAGTATTTGTAGCACTATATTTAAAATTAATACCACCATAACGTAGTGTATCTTCTAAATACCAATTAGCAGGATTAGGACTAGCTATATTTATTATATGTACAAGATTGTGTTTATACGCAATAAGTCTATCAGCAAATGTTTTTATTGCTACGTATTCACCGTAATCCCCTTTAGATACATCAATAAAATTGCTTTCTAAAAATGTATCAAATCTATTTATTTCACTAAACATTAACCTATCGCCAAATGTTTCTAGTTCTCCTGTATATCCAGATGTTCTTACGTTTACAATAAAAGCTCTTCTATTTGCAACTACTACGTCTTTATATAATTCATTTGTTTTACCAATAGATATAAACTTTGTTTGATTAGAAAAACCATTTATAGTTGTATACGTATCTATATTTGGTTCTTTACAATTACCTGCCGCATCTGGTATAAAATAAAAACCTTTACCAGCTTGATAAGACCAAGTAGAAAAATCTCCCGTAAGAGAACTTCTAACTCCTTGAACTATATCTATATCTAATAATAACGTAAGTTCATCATCTGATTTGGCACGTTTTATATATATTCTACCACCAGATATTCTACCACTATAAACTACGTCAGTATATACAGCAACACGTAACGATTTACCTCCAGATGCTGTATGTTCAAACGTAGCAATAGTAGATGCACCATTACCCATTTGAACTGGTAATGATTCTTGATTGCCATCATATACAAATGTTTGATAAAACTCATACGTATCTGCTAACCAATCTCCATCAGATGTTCCATCACTTACAGCAATGTTCCAACCTAAACCTCTTTCTAATATTGGAGTATCTTGGTCTTGCAAACTATCAGGTGCAGTACCAATAATTTTACCACCATAACTTCTTTGATAAATATTAGACGTACCATTAGAACCTGCTGGTTTTGTGCAAAATAAATATTCATTAGGAACAGTTCCTAGTGCAGTTGCTATAGTTATAACTTCACCTACAGTTGATTGGTCTAATACTTCAGCTGGAGTACCGCCACCACCATCATCTTCAAATACTAACGTAGTAACAGTAGTTCCGGGTGTATGATTTAATCTTAAATCACTAGTACTATTTTTTTTAGCAATAGCTACGCCACGATTATTTTGATAATAGTTTGTAGCTGTAGATGCTGTAAAATTTGTTGTTGCGTAAGCAAATGTATATTCTCCCGTAATTTTTGGAGGAGATAACGTATTGGAATGTTCTTGCCACTCTGAAAATTTTGCAGTAATACTGTTATCATCAGCATTACCAAACTGGTCACGTTGTATAAATCCAAACCATTTAATTAATGCTTCTGATTGTGGATTTATATTGCAACTACGTAATGCATTATCAATAAAAAAATATATATACTTTGCAGGTAAACCTTTTACTCCAATAGTAGGCTGTATAGCATCAGTAGTCCATCCATTATTTCTACTTGATGGGTCTGTAGTATTATTAGTAGACCAAGCTTTTATACCTCCGCCTTCTCCACCAGCACCTATTACACAAAGTTTATCTCCTGTTGGTCTAATAACTTCTATCTGCGGGTCTGTACTTCCAGCAGAAGAAGTTTCATTCGTAATTGCCCTACCTTTTAATACGTAGTAAACATCAGTACCATCAACAACTATAGAAGAAACAGAAAATATACCGTTGTTACTAGCAGTACCACTAATTTTTAACGTGTCTCCAATTTTTATTCTATTTTGAACACGTACACCATCTTTATATATGTCACTTGCAGTACCATCATCACCATCTGTTAGTTTCATATATTGTTTTTTAGGTATAGCCATAGTTACTCAGTATTTGTTACAGGAATATATGGAGGTTCATCTTCTTTTGTAGATACTTTATTAAAACTTATTTGACCATCACCTGTGCCAATAGCCAAAACAGTTCCAGATATAGTTTCTGTTATGGTTTGTTCATTACTTAATCCGTGGTCTGACTCAAAATAAAAAGCACCAAAACCACCAGCGTTAATAGTTGCATCACTAAAGTCTTTTAAATTTACAAAATTAGTATTAGATATATATTCTGTTAAATTAGTAGAACCATCATTTGATTCTATATGGTCATAAAATCCACCAGCAGTTTTAAGTTTACCAATAGCATCAATAGAAAAGTTATTCATATAACTAGATTCATTATCAGCTATATCTCTAGGGTCACGTTTTGTATTCATACCACCTGAAAAATCACGTATAATTAATTTTTGTTTAGCCATTACGTTATTCTTTTATTTCTACGTGAACTAAATCATCAAAACGATTATCTTTTGTTTCGCCATCACCATCCCAGTCTCCGCCCCAACGTACAGAAACATTTAATTGTTTAGCAATTCCACGTATCATTCCACCCATATAATGAAATCTGTCTCTATCTTTCCAATCAATAGGATATGGTGCTACATCTACAGCTTTACCTTCAATATGTTTAGAAAACTTTGTTTTACTTGCACCTTGTTTTACTAATTTATTTTGTCTTTCTTGCGTACGTAAACCTTCAATAATTGTTACGTCCATAATTTTAATAAGTTCGTTAAGTACATTTACAAGTTTAGCATCAACACCTTTTAATCTTTGCTTAGACCTTTTACCAAACTTATACATTATTTTTCTTTAAATAATCCTTCAATAACATCAGCAACTAAATCAACACACTTTTCAAAAAATATCTGTTCTTTATCTTCTGATACAAATGGTATGTCAATTTTTTTATTTATTTTAGTAGCAAGTTCTTCTTGAAATTCTTCAGATTGAACCCACTCTACTGCTTTTTGTTTAAATTGGTCAGCTTGTTGTTCAGCTACTGCTAACATAATTTTTTTAAAATCCATTATTTATTCTCCTTTAAGGTTTGTTTTATTTCTGCAATGTCTTGCATTATTACATCAAGCTTATAAGCTATCAATTCTCTATCAGCAACTATTTCTCTTACGTTTGCTTTACTTTCTAACTCTTTACGTATTGCATCTATATCATATTGCATAAAACCAAAAGCAAGTATTACGGAACATATTAACGTAATAATTGTTATAATATTTTCAATAGATATATTTGTATTTAGTTTCACTTTTTCTTTTTTCTTCTAGTAGTTTTTTTCTTACCACCTCTTATTAAATCTTTATCTGCTTTTCTAGCACCACCTTTACCTGTTGCAAAACTACGTACACGTCCTGCTGCCCATTGATGAGCAGATACGCCTGGTCTAGAACCACTTGAGTAGTAAGCTCCTAATCCACGTTGATATACTTTTGATAACGTAGATTTTGATATACCAGAACTTTTAGAATATTTAGATAATACGGCAGCTTTACCTCCGCCTGATTTTTTTCTTGCTGGTTTTCTTTTTGCGATTTTTTTTCTTGGCACTTTTACTCCTTTGTTTTGATATTTTGTCCATCATAGCTGGTGTTAATTTACCAGCTTTGTACAATTTTCTAGTCTTAATTATTTCTGATTCAGTTTTACGTTTATTTTTAGAACCTTTTACGTATTTCTTTGGAACTCCACGTTTTGTTTTAGCAACTTTTTTAAATTTTCTAGGCACTATTTACCAACTTTTTTCTGAGCCATTTTATGAGACTGAGTAAAAGTTTTACCTTTTCTCATTGCTACAGCCATAGCTCTAATATGTTTAGCTGTATGATGCTTTGAGTGTCTTTTCATAGCATTAGCTTGTCTAGAAGTTAAACCAGCCATAGAAATACCTTTAACTGATTTAGGTGCTTTAGATTTTTGTTTTATTGCCATTATTTTTTCTTTCTTTTCTTACGTTTTTTTAATTTTTTAAAATCAGCACCAGTAATTTTATTACGTGGTGGTGCAACTCTAGCTAATTTTTTTTGTTTCTTACTATATTTTTTACTCGGCATATTATCTCCTACCATTTAACTTTATGTGACCAATACCTAGCTGATAGTTTGCTAGGGTTGCGGTCTTGTGCATTATGTCTAGCATAATACGATTTACGTCTTGCTTTATCTTTTTTTGACTTAGGATTTTTACCAGCACCACGTACTCCTTGCTGACCAAAACGTATTAGTTTTGTTTTATCTCCTACTTTAGCTACTACTACGTGTGATTTCTTGGGATGATTAGGTGTACGTTTAGGTTTATTATAACCTGATACACCAGCACGTACAAGCTTTGGGTCACGTTTTTTTCTTTTAGTGTTTGCCATTTAATCTACTTATCACTCCTTTTATTTCCGATATTTGATTATCCAAATCATTAATTTCCTTCGTAAGTGAATCAAACTTTCTGTCCAACTTGTCGTCACTCTGATTCCAACGGCTAATAAGTTTAATAACCATACCCTCCATATTTTCAAGTGTTTCACTTTGTCCTCTATTTTCTGTTTTCAAGTCTCTTAAACTTTCTTCCTGCGCAGACCCTCTTTTGTTCATAGAGTAAACCATAAACACTAATAAAGCCCCTACGACACCTATCATACCCGCTTCGCTGTAAACTTCTAAAAAATTCATTATTTCTTTCTTCTTGTTTCACGATTCATAAAATAGTTATGATTAAAATCATCTTCTGTTAAGATTATTTTTTTCTCTTTTTTTTCTTTCCCCAGCTTAAAGGGTTTAAATTTAATTCTGTTTCGTACCATTCTAATTGTTCTTGCATTTTACTTATTTTTACTTCTTCTTCTGCTATATGTTTATTGACAAGTTCTTCAATGTTAGTATCAGCAAGTTCCACTCTTCGTTCAAGTTCTTTAATTCTATTTTCAACTTGTACGTACGAATAAACAAGTCCAGCGATAACCACAACTGACTGAATAAGCCATTTAATATTAATAGATATAATAGCGTTGTCATCGACCATAGCTCCACGATAGCTCCTTGCCGTTTTAGGTTTGGCATTACTCATACCTCATAACCAACAATAGACCATCCACTATCACAACTTCCAAGGATTACTAACCCCCCAAGTATAACTATTAAAAATAATATTATACTAAGATAATCTTTCCAATCATCATTCAATGTTTGATGTCCATTCTGCTCCAGATAATATTGTCATTATCTGAGCGTGTGAATATTTGTCGTATAAACTAAATACACTTGGGTCATTATCTGTATCATTGTCACAAGCAAACTTTAGTAATGCTTTAGAACTATCTCCATCATCTCCATTGTTTTTTCTAAGTGTTTCTTTGCTTGATTGTATTGCATTATCTATTAAAGCATTAGATACGGGAATAGCTTCTAATAGTTCTGATTTGCTCATAGAGCTTGTATAATCATAGCTGTAGCTATCCATCCAAGATTTTATTTCTGCGATTGTATTTGAATCTGTAGGTGCATCTGCTGAATCAATATCAGCTACAGGCACAATCAT
>TARA_R100001591_G_scaffold118407_1_pt1 | contig 39136 bp, 25 predicted proteins | sample TARA_R100001591 | Tara Oceans TARA_R100001591 (sample SAMEA2622725) | marine metagenome | biome: marine biome (ENVO:00000447); feature: surface water layer (ENVO:00002042); material: "saline water (ENVO:00002010), including plankton (ENVO:xxxxxxxx)" | depth 5 m
GGACAAGTTAAAAATTAAATAAAATTTCGTAATATTGCAAAATGGAAGAAACAATGGAAAAAAAAGAGACATTAAGCGAAGAAGTAAAGGAATTTAATCCTGAAGCCTTCGCTGGACTTGACAACTTAGTAGAGCAAGTAGGTCAAGTTGATGAGCAAGAATCTACTGAAGAAGAGCCTACAGCTCTAGTAGAAGAAACTGAAACTACATCAGATACAACAGAAGAGGTAACTCAAGAAGTTGAAGATGATGATGAGTCAGATTTTGATTGGGGAGTAGAAGAAACGGAAGAAGAATCTGAGCCTGAAGCTAAAGAAGAAACGGAAGATGATTGGGATTTTGAAGATCAAGCAGAGGCCACAGAGGAAACTAAAGAAGAAACTACTGAAACCAATGAAGTTAATTGGGATGTTGTTGCAGAACAACTTGGGTTAGAAGGAGCATCTAAAGAGGATATTGTTAAAGCTTTAAATTCTAAAAATGAGCCTGAAGCTAGCAATGATGTTACAGAAAAATACGAAGGATACCTAAAGTTAACAGATAGAGAATTGTTAGCAGCTGATATGAAAGCTACAGGTATGGATGAGTATGATGTAGATGAGTCTTTAGATAGAATGGAAGATTCTGGAATGCTTAAGCATGAAGCTCTCAAAATAAGAAAGCAATTGAGAAATGCTATTCGAAATGAAAAAGTTTCTATTCAAAATAAAAAAGAAGATGAAGCTAAGCAAAAATCTCAAGCTCAAGAGCAAGCAAGAAAAGACTTGCAAGCTGAATTAAAAGGATTTAAAAGTTATCTTGGAGGCAAGGTAACAGTACAACAAAGAAAAGATCTGTATAAATATATAACAACTGGGAGTTTCAATGAAGACATATATAAGACTCATGCCAATGTTGCGGAGGCTGCGTTTCTTTGGAAGAACAGAAAACAAATACAGAAAATGTTGAGGTCGCAAGGCTTTGAAGACGGTAAGGGTAGCGTATTAGATAACCTTACTAATAAAGGTGGTAGAGGAAACAGTAAACCTAAAAGAAAAACAGGTTCTGGTTTTGATCCATCAGCATTTATGGGAGAATAATTTTAATGCTGTCAAGGTTACGTTTTAAAAGAATAAAGAAGTAAATGCAATTTTTAAATAAATTATTAATATTTCTAAATTGTAAAAAGAAATGAAAGTAAAAAGTGGATTGTTTGGCGTTGATACTCAAAAGTCAAACTCGTTGGTAGAAAATCTTTTAAAGTATCCTGAGATTGGAGCTACTTTAATTGAGCAATACCCTCGTTACGCACTAACGTACCTTCTAGAAAAAACAGGTCGTTTTGCTAACGTAAAAGTTATGGGTGACAAATCTTTCGAATGGAAAGTATTAGGTCGCTCAAGTCAACCATTAGAAATTAGTTCTAGTTTTGCTGGTACTGATACTGGTGCTGATGATACAAGTGAATTAGTGATTCCTTTTACTAACAACTACCTAGCTCTTAATGACTTGGTTCTTGATGCTGGCGGAAACGTTGGTCAAGTAGTTGGAATTGATGGAGGTACATCAGACACTACTCGCCCTACATCAACAAAAACTGTAGATGGTGGTACTGGTTATAATTACAAACTACGTTTTTCAAATGGTAACGTAGCTTTTGAAGCTGGTGGTCGTCTTGGTAAAATTGGTTCAGCTTTTGGTGAAGGTTCTTTAGGAACTGATGTTTCTGAGCACACTGCTTACCCAGACACTTACAAAAACTGGTTAACAATTAACCGTAGTAAAATGTCTATTACAGGTGCAGCTTTAACTGATGTTACTTGGATTGAAAACAATGGATCTAAATTGTGGTACTTTACTGCAGAGAAATTGTTTACTGATGAGTTTATGTATCAATTAGAGCTTCAACGATGGTTTGGTGTAACAAACATGGTTAATACTGATGCTGATGGATTCCCTGGTGAATCTGGTTCAGTTGGTGCTGATAAAGGTAACTTAAGAGGTGACGGTATTTTAGCTCAAATTGATGGAGCAAACAAAGATACATATGATCCTCATTCTGGTTTAGATGAAGCTAAATTAGCTCGATTTATTGCAGAGCTTTCTCGTAACGCTAAGTCTCCTGAAGGAAATGAGTGGGTAGTGTTTACTGGTACTGAAGGTAGATACCAATTCCACCAAGCAATGAAAGATCTTACTGTAGGTGCATCTGCTGCTACTGGTGGCTCTATGCAGTCTATGAAAACTGGATCTGATGTAGCTTTAGGTGTTAACTATGTATCTTACTATGTATTAGGTAACAAAATGACTGTTGCTTACTGCCCAGTATTTGATGATGTTAATGTTCATGCTACTGCTGCTACATACGATGGCACTAATCCTAGTGCAGGTGATGTTGCTGGTACTATGTCTGGTAAAATGGTATTCTTAGACTTTTCGTCTGTAGATGGTGTACCTAACATTCAGTTGGTTGCTAAAGGTCATGATGGTCATAACCGTAACTATATTAAGAAATACATTCCTGGTATGGTTAACCCTTATGATCAAAATTCAATGCTTGCTGCTAACGGTGACGACTCATTCACATGTCAAATCATGTCCGAATCTGGAGTTATTGTTCGTAATCCATTATCTTGTGGTGTTTTAACACCTGTACACGAATAATAGATTATATACTATATGAGGGAGGATTATTCCTCCCCATTAGAACGCAAATAGTAATTAATTAAAAAAAAGAGAAAAATGAAACATCCAATAATTGTAAGGGTAAAAAAACCAAAAAGGTTTGTTTATCTTGGTCTAGGTTCAAGCTATAAAGACCCAAAAGATAAGGGTAGAAGAAAAGTATTGTATGACATAAACGGTGAAAAAATGGACTTTGTAATGAGAAGTACAGCAACCGTTTTTGATATTAATGATGAATATGACAAACAAGTTTATACTTGGTTAAAAAATTATCCAAACATAAATAGTATGTTAATATTTGAAGATACTATTCAACAAGAAATGGTTAATACTGACAAAATGATTGTTTCTGCAGAAGCAATTCAAATTGCTGTTGCAATGACAGATAAGGAAATATTGGATTTTTGTAAATTAACAGGTATTAGAACTAAAGATAATTCTATTGAGTTTATTAAAGCTCAAGTTATTAAGTTAGCCAATGATGATCCAAATAAATTTTCTAGAATAATAAATGATAGAGATAAGGATTATAGAGTGTTTATTGAGCATGCTATTGACGCAAAATTGATTAACTTTGTAAATGGAACTTATAAGTATAATACTGAAACTGTAGGTTTAACAGAAGATCAAGTAGTTCAGTGGCTTAAAGATAATAAAGACATTCACGCATTATTGCGAAAAGAAATGTCTGGTAATAAAAAGACAAAAGCTAAGAAATGACATACGCACAGGCGCAATCACACATAGATAACTTGTTAGATAAAACAGGTACAGCATACTTCACTACAACTGAAAAAAATCAATTTATTGATTTGGCTGTAATGGAATACACTAAAGGTTTAATAAATACTTTAGAGTCTGATGCTCAATCTATGGAAAAAATAGCGCCTTTAGTAACAAAATCTAGTTCGCTAGAGCAGAGTAGTGGATCTGTTGCTTTACCTACAAGTACTCCTGTGTACCACATATTAAGAGCGTATACAGCAACAACTGGATACAATATTAATATTATGGGGTATGGTGAGTATGCTTCAGCTAAAAATGATCCTTATCATAAGCCTAACTCTGAAAATCCAATAGGCTTACTTAGAGGTAGTAATTTAGATATTATAGGTACAACAGAAAATATATATATAGAATATATTGCGGTTCCTGTTCTTTCAGACGAAGGAACAGTTTCTGGAAGTACTCAGTTTTTAGGTGGATACGATTTAAACTCCTCAGAGGAGATAGTAAATATTGCAGTTAGAAAGATGATGTTATCGTTGGAAGATCCACGGTATCAGCTTCAAAATAATGAGCTGACCGCTGACAAGCGTTGATGACTCTCTTTTTTCCTGCGTTAGTTTGGGTGGTAGAGAAATCTACCCCCATTCTTTTAAAACATAAAATATGACTTTAAACGAAATTGTTTACAATATTAAAAATTTAGCCGAAGGTGGTTATACAACTGACGATAACAAGCTAAGCACTCGTCAAATTAAAGCTTGGGTTAATTATCATAGATTAAATATATTAGAGTCATATACTAATAATGGTAAAAACATACCGCAAGGCGCTACACAAAACATAGGTACTTTTGTGGTTCCAGATGAAGGTGAGTATTTAACTTTACCTAAAGTAGCTTCTTATGGTGATACAAGAGGAATAACTAGCATTACATCTGTTGACGGTAATATGATTTTTGCTAGAACAACTCAAGATAAAATATCTTATCAAGAGCAAAGTAGATTTACATCGTCTATGCCTAAGTTTTTTTTAGAAGAAGGTGTTAGACTTTATTTTTATGGATCTGGAGGTGGAGAGCAAGTTAAGATAGTAGGCGTACTAGAAGACCCTACATCTGCATCTAGTTGGAGTGGAGATGACGATCAATATCCACTGCCTTCACAGTTAGTTAATCCATTAATAAAAATGGTGGCAGAAGTAGAAATGAACTTGACTGTTAGAACACCTGGAGATATAATTAATGATGAATTAGAGGCTGATAGTGGCATACAAAGAAAGGTTAGAGGGTAATGTCATATATAACATATAAAGATATTTACAATAAAATATCTAAAAGAGTAAGAGTAGAAGCGTCTGGCAGGAAAAAGACTAAATCTATACCTTACTCTTTGTATTTTAGAATAGTTACTAAATTTTTCGAAATCCTAGTTAGGGATTTAATAATAAGAAAACATAGAATTTTCTTACCTTTGAATTTAGGATTTTTGTATGTAGAAAAAAAGGAGCACAATAGAGCTTTTCACATACGAAAAGATATGACTGAGTCTAAAATCAAAGGAGAGCCTGTTAGATATAAAGTTCCTATTTTAGATGATTATTATTACAAAATAAGTTGGGCTAAAAAAGGATCTACTTTGCGTAAATGCAAATTGTATCCTGCAAAAAAAGTTAGAGAATTATTAAAACAAACATATAATGCAAATTAGCGTTAAAAGAATAATTGGAAATGTAGCTCGTAATTTAGGGCTTAACAATCCTTCAGAATATTTAGAATCATTTATAGAATGGGCTTTTGAGGCTGAACAAAAAATAGGTAGTTTTAATACTTTCTTAGAAAAAGAAGCTGTTTTAACTGTTACTGGAAGTAAAGCTTTATTGCCTGCAGATTTAATAAAATTAATAGACGTTAAAAACAGTAATGACGTATTTATGGAGCCAACGCAAAAAACTTTTAAAGGTGACGCGTCAGGAGATAAATACTGGATTGTTGGTAGTTATATACATTTTGTTAGTATATCAGATGGAACTGCTCATATAGCATACAAAGCTTTAGATACAGATTCAGATGGATTTCCTACAATTAAACAAGGTCATGAAGATGCTGTTGCTCAATATATTATGTGGAGACATAAATCTATAGAATATTATAACGGTAAAATTGCTAGATATATAGTTAAAGATTTAGAGCAAAGATGGTATTGGTTGTGTGCTCAAGCTAGAGGTAATGATAATTTACCTTCTGAATCTGAAATGAGAAACATAGCAAAATATTGGAATACTTTAATACCAGAAAGAGAAGATGGCGGAACAGTCTAAACCTAATACTTTTGGTAAAGGTATGATGACGGATTTAGATCCTGGATACCAACCAAAAGATTCATATTTTACAGGATTAAACATTAGAGTTATAACTAATGGAGAAAATTCTTATTCTTTAGAAAATATTCAATCACCTAAAAGAGTATATGATTTAGATGCAAAAAAAACAGATGGAGAGTTTGCTTTGCCTGGAGCTTTTTTAAGTAGTACTGACAGATATTTAATACACGGAGCTGTAGTTGTTGATGACTATATAATAACAGTAGAGTGTCAAAACTCTAGCTCTACTAGTAAGGAATGGAAAATAAGAAAATATCTAGTTGATCAAAATGGAATTATAACAAATTCAAGTGGAATTGGTGTTAACGGTCCAGGTGAGTTATGGGAAGGTGACGATTTATTTAGCCATAATGCAGGAGAGATAGAACTAGAATCTATAGTTGAAACAGAAACAATACACAGAATATATGCTACTGATGGTATAGGCGAGTTGTTGTCTATTAATGTAAAAGACGCAAATTTATCTTCTAAAACTGTTTCAGATTTTAAAGCTTTTAAACCTAATATTATGGTTCAAGCTAGTTTATCTGGATATAATGATGTGGGTGGTGGATTGCAATACGGATCTTATAGTTATACTTATAGATTAGCATCAAGAGGTCAATCTAATTATTCAGATTGGGCACCTATATCTAGGCCTGTTAATGTTGTTAATGGTAGCTTATCTTCAGGTGATAACCTTACAATAAAAGGTGAAACAAGCTCAGAAACATCTAATAAATCTATAAAGCTTTCTATAACAGGAATATCAACTGAATACGAAATAATTGAAATTGCAGCTATACGCTATAGTAGTAAAAATGTTTCGACTATAGAAATTATAGAAACAGGATCTATAAGCTCTTCTACTTATGAGTTAGTTCATAGTGGATTTGAAACTACTACTGTTGTTTCTGGAGGAATAGCTTCTGTAGTAATTAGTAATAAAACTTGGAATACTTGTAAAACACTTGCACAAAAAGACAACAAATTATTTGCGGGTAATTTAACAAGTACGCCAATGAATATAAATATTAAGTCGTCACCTAAAGCAAGTGATGAGTTAGAATCATTAGTTAGTTATAAATTAAAGTCTTATAAAATTACTGCTAGTTCAGAAGGAGACGCAGACTCGAATGATTACAGTACTATAGTTGTATCTAGTGATAAATTTCAAACTCATTCTGAAGAAGCTAACCCACACAGACATCAAAACGGTAGTGGTGGACAAAGAATATATGATCACACAAATGTTGCTAACGATAAAAATCACTATAAGTTTTTAGGAAAAAATTTTGGAAGTACAATGAATCCAAAATATTGTCTTGGAGCAGAAACTCCAGGGTTTAGTCACGACTCTAATGTTTATGGTTTTAGATTAACTTTTAGTCAAATAGGATATAAAATTAGCGATTCAGCAAATCACACTACATATGCTGGTGCAACTGGCGGAGATTCTGATGCTGAATATGAAGCAATACCTTATAGTATTGGTGTAGATCAAAACAACTCTAATTTTGGTGGAGGAAAACCAGGGCCTCATAATCCTGCTTGGGATTTTAAATATAGAAGTTTTAAAAGAGGTGAGTGTTATAGGTTTGGTATAGTATTTTATGATTTAAAAGGTGTTCCAGGTTTTGTTCATCATTTAGGTGACATAAAGATGCCTGAAGCAATGGATCAAAATAATTCACAACTATCACCTCCTGGTAGTGGCGGCTCAGGATTAGAAGACAATAGAAGTAGACTAAGTAATAATACTACTCTTGATGATGATAGTTACATGATTAAAGGTTGGCAGCCATTTAGTCAAAAAAAAGGAAATCAAAATCATTATGGTTGGGCGTTAATACCAAAAATAGAAGTAAGATTACCTGATAGTATCACAAGTCAAATATCTGGATATAAAATTGTAAGAGCTGAACTGCAAGACAATGATAAAACTATTATAACTCAAGGTGTTTTAAATCATTGCGTTATTCATCATTCTTCTCAGGGTTTAAATTCTTTAAGAGGTAAAGCTTTACCAAAACCATGGCCTTATTCTGTTGTAGAATATACAGATTCTAGTTATAGTAATGCTAATTCTAATCCCTATCAAATTCATGATAATGCTTTTACTTTAGATACTCCAGATGTAACTATAGGTGGTAAATCTTATAATTTTTCTGATGGTGGTTATGACATAAGAAATGTTTGCCCAATTATTATGGGTAATGAATATATGGATATAAATTCAGTTGCTTATGGCACAAGTTATAATTATGGCACATTAGTTTGGGGAGGTGGAATAGTATTAAATGACGGCCTTGCAAACGCAAGCTATTCTAGTGGTGGTGGAAGTGTTAATATGTATAAAACAGCAGTTGGTTTTAGATACAGATGGATGACTAAAGAAGATTTAGGTGTAAGTACAGATGATGAAAATGCTTTTGATGTAACACAATTAAATGTATCTGGTGGTAGTACTGGTTTGTTTATGTCTTACCATAATGTTGATTTTGGTAAAACTGTAGTAAATGGCGAGCAAGTAACTACATCTGAGTCTGGATTAAGTGAGGTTTTTGAAAATGTAATTCCAGAAAATACAAACGGAAATACAGGTACAGGATTAACAGCTTATTACGGTGAAGCAAGCATTATAGCTGGTGAGCGTCATAGAGCAGATTATAAAGGAAATGCTGTTACAACAATATTATTAAAATGTTCATCAACATCTCCCGCTAAAATAGAATATGAAGGCGCATATGATCATGTTGGTCAGGCTTTAGGATATATTGATAATAGTGGGGGTAATGCTTGGAATAACGATAAACGTTATAATAATATTAACAGTAAATGGATTTCTGAAATAGTTAGAGATACTAGTTCTGGTTTTGAGCAATATGGTGGATACAATGATTCAGCTATAGAAAATACTAGGTTTTATGATTGTAGTATTTACCAAGATAAATCCGTAACATTATTTGAGATTACTGGTGGCGATACTTTTTGTGATTATTACACATATAAAAATAGATGGCCTAGTGGAAACACAGGAACTCCAGGATTTCATAATGATGCAAACACAACAGGTTTAGCTTATTACTACAATACAGCCGTACCTTTAGAATCTTCATATAATACTTCATTAAGGTATGGAACATATTATGGTTCTTCAAAAATATTAACACAACCAGGAGAGGATAATTATTCTTATAATACAGCTTATAGCCAAGAAACTAATTTAGTTAGTAGTGTGGTTAAACCTTTGTATTGGGATGATAATAATATATTTAAAAATAAAATTGCTGCATCTAGAACTAAAATACCTGGAGAACCATTTGATGCATGGACTCAGTTTCCTGCAAATGATTTTATAGAGGTAAATTTACAGCAAGGTAAAATAACAGATTTAGTAAATTATAAAAATCAATTGTATGCAATACAAGATCAAGGTGTTGCTGCTTTATCTGTAAATCCTAGAGCTTTAATATCAGGTGAAGGCGCTGCGGCAGACATACAAATTGTTACTGGATCTGGCAATGCAATAGAAAGATTTGATTACATAACAAGTAAATATGGTTCGCAGCATTTTAATAAATCTTTAGTAACTCCTACAGGTATTTACTTTTTAGATGCACAAAATAGTGAAATTATAAAATTTAACGAACAAGGTGTTAACCCTTTGTCATTGAGCAATCAGTATAAAAGTTATATAACAAGTTTCACTCAAAATAAAACTATACCTATAAATGAAAATAATAATTTAGGTAAATTAACTCATGGAATTTTTTGTGGTTATGACAATGAATTTAGAGAATGTCATTTTACAATAGTTGATTCTGCATACTCAAAATATAGTTTTGTAATTTCTGATTTAGATGGAAAGCTTATTTCAAAATTAGGTTTAAGAGACAAAACAAGATTAAACTCAAATGGAGATATAAAGTTTAAAAGATATATATCATATCAAAATAGACTTTATGGAGTAGGTCACTCAGTTATAACTGGAACTCAAACACATATTAATGGAAATTTGTTAGCTAGTCCTACAACTGGAAACAACAATGATGCTATATTTTTATTTAATAGTGGTGTGTATCAAAACTTTAATGTTGGATTTGTAGTAAATGATAATGCTGCAATAAACAAAATTTTTGATACATCAGAAGTAATAACTGATGTAGAAAATACAACAGATAAATTTACTATACATAACTTAGAAGATTCTACTGGAAATAATAGTACGGGTGGAGGCACGCTTGAAAGAATTAGAGAAGGGATACACAGGCTTCCGCTAAGAGGTGCATCAGATACGCATAGAATGAGGGGTAATTGGATGAAACATACTATAACATACTACCAGTCTCTTAGTTCTGAATTAATTAACCCAGATGCTGATAAAAAATTTAATATATTTGCAGTAAACACAAGATATAGACAGTCAAGATAATATTATGGCAGAAAACATATATGGCTCTTTATTGCCACAAAATAATAATATTTACAATATAGGAGAAACAGCATTGCAAAGCAATGCAATATCAGGTCAAATTTTTGGAGGGACAGCTAGTCAACGACAAGAAGCTGCTGGTTTAATAAATAGTGGTGGAAGCGGATTAAATGTTGGTAATGCTGTTAACATGGGTATATCTACTGCGCAACAATTAATACCTGGAGCATCGAGTAATCCTTATTTAAATGCAGCCAAAAACAATCCCTTAATGAAGGCTGGGTTAAAGACAATGAATCCTGTTATTTTTGGGGCAGGATTACTTAGTACGGCTTTTTTAGGTAATAGAGCAAAAAAACAACAAGACCAAATAAAAAAACAAACAGATGTTAACACGCAAAACCAGCAAGTTTTAGCTGAAGGTGTGCAATCAAAAAAAAATGAAATTTCTGATTTTTACGCAGGTCAAAGAAAAGCCGCAGGTAATGCTTACGGAATAAATGATATAGATAATTTTTTACAACAAAATAGAGTATGAGTTTACCAGCAATACCAGTAGGAGGTAAATACCTAACTAGAAGTCAAATAAATAAGAATAGAGATTTATTTTTAAAAGAGCCAGGAGTTGCTAAAAGAATAAGTCAGCTATCTAAATCTTTAGGTGTTAGCCCTGAAGAAATACTTTATGTTTTTGAAAAAGAAACTGCAGGTAGTTTTTCTCCATCTCAAAAAAATTTAGGAGGAGGAAATGCTGTAGGTTTAATCCAATTTTTAGATACAGATGACGATGCAGGTAAGGGTGGTAAAACTATAAATGGTAAGTTCTATAAGCATTCTGATTTAGAAAAAATGTCAACACTAGAACAATTAGATGTTGTTGACGAATATTTTAAAGAAAATTTTACATCTAAAAATGGTATTCCAGGACAGCTGTATTTATCTATTAGTAGACCAGCTTCAGTAGGTGCAGATCCAAATGATATAGCATACGCTGCAGGAAGTGCAGAAGCAAATCAAAACTCAGGATGGCAAAATTCTGATGGAGCTGTTACTGTTGGATCTTTGATGAGGTTTGGAAGTAAACCAGAATTTGCTGATTGGATTCCTGAGCCAGACAAGCCATATGATGTTAAAAAATCTAGCGCTGGTGAAGCTTTAGATTTAATAAAGAAAATAAACGATTACAATGTAAAATATAATATACCTGCTGTAGTTGATGGTGATAACTCATATTTTATGGGTAGCGCATTAACATATAAAACAGAATCTAGATTACCTGTTGAGGAAAGAGAAGATATTAAACAAAAATTGTTAGAATATTCTCAAAGTTTTACAGACAATCTTTCTTATAGATTTATGGATTCTGGTGGTGATAAAAAAAGAGGTACAAAATATTTAGATGGAGTAAAAAAATTATTAGGTTTAAATGAATTAGATGCAGATAATCCTGATGATCAAATTAAATTACAAAACACTGCTTTATATGTAAATAAATTAATTAGAGATCCTGAATTTAAATCATTAGCTATAGAAAGCCACCAAAATGATAATAAAGGTGAAAACTTTATTGACATGCTTGAAGATAGGTCTTTTGATTTGGATAAAGTTTGGGGTGGTTTAGGTGCTCCTAAATTAGGTTCGCAATATGGAGGTAAATATAGTGGTCAAAAATTTGCAGATTATAAACAGCAATTAATTGATGAGTTAAAAAATAACGAATACGTTAAAAATAATTTTAGGCAAACTAAAAAATACGATACTAATTTTAAGCCTGTATATGATGGTGAAAAAGGAGATATTGATTACAAAAATATACAGAATTGGACTAGTACTATTTCTGAGAAAATTAAAAAAGATAAAGTTCCTTTACTAAAAGATACACCTTTAACTCCAGAAGTACAGAAAGAAGAAACTGTTTTAACTGAAATACTCGAAGAAGAAACTAAGACATCACTATTAGATTTAGATAGTGAAAATGTAGTATTAGATCAAGAATTAGATGTTCAAACAGACAGCGATACTGAAGAAGAGGAAGACTCTATGGATTCTTTGGGGCTTAACGAAGACGGATCTCCTAAAGTTAAAACTGATAAATCTTCTGATAAAAAAACTGAAACCTTTAATGATGCAATGGGCAATGATAATGTTGCACTTGAAGAAACGTTTTTAGATAAAATAGGTGGTGTATCTTCATTAATAGGTTTAGCAACAGGTGCAATTGGTTTAGGTCAAGCATTAAAAAATGTTAATATACCTAAAGACCCAAAGCTTGGTCCTGCATTTCAGCAAAGATTAGAAGAGTCTAAAAGAATGGCTCAACAAGGTTTAACTCCTTCTGAATTAGCTAAAGCTCACAATGATTTAAATTCTTCATATGCTACAGGTATAGATAATATTGTTCGTGGTTCTGCTGGTAATAGAGCTCAATTTATGGCTGGTCTTGGAGGTCTTGATGTTGCGCGTCAATCTGCACTAATGGATATTGCAGTAGCAGACGCACAAATGCAAAGACAGAATCAAGAAAAATATGACGGTATGATGATGATGAATGAGCAATATGAAGCTGCTAGAGAGTCTAAATATAATAACGCTAAGTTTGAACAAGATATGATGAACAAGCAGGCAGGAGCTGCTCTTGCTGGGTCTGCTTTAAATATGGTTGTTGAGTCTGTAGGAGATAGACAGTTAAATCGATTAAGACAAATGCAAACCCAAAAAATGATGAGAGATATGGGTTATGTTCCTGATTCAAAAGGCAAGTCTGCACAGGATAAATATGGTACAGATAAAAATGGAAATGATTTGCTTGCGGATATAAACTCTCTTACATCTGAAGGAGCTCAAAAAACTGGCTTAATAGAAGGTCTAAGGAATAAGTTTAAAATTAATCAAGAAGCTAAAAACAGAGAGCAACAGCAAAATCAAGCTTTACTAGACCATCAAAAAAGATTAGACGGGGCGTTAAATGATATAAAATTAAAACAAGAAGAAGAGTCGTTTATGAATTTTGCTAACCAATATCCAGGATTACTTGGAGGAAGCTCATTAATACAATAAAATTATGGCTATAGACTATGGAGCTATGCAAGCTCTAACACAAATATTTCAAGGAACATCTCAAGCAAGAAGAGCAAGAAGACAGGAAGTCGCTCAATTGCAAAATGAAATGTACCAAATGGAGCAAAGAGAATTGCAAAACGCAAATCTTGTTGCTAGTGAGCAGGCTACAATAGAAAAGTCTAGACAACAATATTTACAAACTGTTCATAACATCCCTCACATGAGAGATTACGTCAATAATTTTTTTGACGAAAAGTCTGCTGAATTTAAAGGTATACTTAAAGAATATAATGGTAGATATTCTAGCGCTATGTCTAGCGGTAAAGTTTTAGACTTTAGAGATAGTATTTTAGCAGACTTACAAAGAACAGATAAATATCAAAAAGCTGTTAGATCTGCTGCTGCTTTAGCAAACTTTGATGCATACGAAGTTGGTAAAGATGGTAAAGGTGTTTCTACTAAAGGGTTACTATCTGAAAGAGATAGACAACGTAGAGCTGCATATTTAAGAGGTGAGTTAGATGAGTTTTCTTTAACTGGTTTAAGAACTGAATATAATGCAGTAGATGCTGCTGATCATTATCAAGGAACTAAACCTGACTTTGATGAAATATTTAGTCAGCAGTATCAAGCAATAGTTCATAACTATATGACTGAAACTGGAGATAGAGATTGGTCTGCTTTACAAAAATACGCAGATCAAGATTTTAATGGGAATACACAAGCAGCATTAAAAGCTTGGGCTAGAAATGACATGGGTATTGCTGGTGCTTATGATCCAAATATGAAGGGTACAAAAGAAATGCCTGTTATTGAGCAAGAAGCTAGAATAAGAGGTATATTAAAAACTGAGCCTTACAATAATAAATATAAAGCAATAGATGGAATGGACTTTATTATAAGTCAACCAGCTATGCAGCAAATGGGTGTAAGCTTAAAAGGTATAGAAAAGAAAGGTGATGTGCAACTTTATAGTAAAGGTGTTTTTACTGATTTCCCACAGTCTGTTTTACAAGAAATAATAAAACAACGTGGATCAATAAATGGAATAAAAAGTAACGGAGATGGCTCTTATGAACTTTCTAATATAAAAAATTGTTACGATGCTAACGGTGCTTATGTTGATGGAGCAGAAGCTATAGATAAACATACAAATATGAATTTTGCTGGTATGTATGTGGCAACTAAAGCTGTATTTGAAATAGAAGGCCCTAACGGTGAAATAATTAAAAAAGAGCAATTAGTTGGAGATACAAGAGATAGAGATTTAAGAAAATCACTAGAGGCTCAATGGGGAGTTGATTATAAAAATGTAAAAATGATTCCTACTTTTGTTGCTACATTTGAACACGACAACACATTAGGTGCTGGATTTGAAGATATGAGATGGTGGGATAAGCAAGTTCATATGGAAATAGATCCTAAAAGCGGAATGCTAGAAAGAATCATGGACAACACAGGTGTAGAAGAAAGCCTTCAAAAATCACAAAAAAGTGAGCAGATTGTTAATAAGGTACAAAAATCTAAACAAGAAGAAATAAATAGTTACTTAGATTCTAAAAGAAGTCAGCAAATGAAACCTGCAAATGAAATATATAATACTCAACAAACGAGTGACGGTGAAGCTGTAACTATGACGTTTATGGATGATTATATAACATCATATGCAGATGTTAATTCTTCTGATAAAGCTAAAAAGAATCATTCAATATTAATGTCTATGGCATCTCTTAGTGCTATAGATAATAATGATGGCGATTATCCTAAACAAGTTAAGGCATACTATAGTGCTTTTGATGGATTGTTAAATGGCAAAAGCGATAACGCAATTAAGTTCCAAAAAGCAATAGAAGGTGGTAACAGAAAGACTATCTTTGAACTTGTAAATTCAATGTTTAACAATGTTAATTTTGACGCTGATAAAGCTGAAAGCTTGACTCAGACTTGGTCTAATTATAGAAAATAATAAATGCAAGAAGATTTATTAAATTACGCAGATCCTTCATTAATCAATCAAGGAGCAACTCCACAGCCACAACAAAGTGAATTAGGTGCAGACCCAATGTTGTCATCAAATGATTCTGATTATTTAGCACAACAAGCTGCAATAAGTGGAGTAGAAGAAAGCATAAACCCTTTAACATCTGGACTACAAAAGAGAGATGAACAAGCTACTAATCGTGGTTATGTTGATCCTGAATTGATGTTTGAAGGTAATCTTGAAAAAGGTGGTAAAAGTTTAGTTGCAGGTGTTGGTATCGTTGTTAACGATATAGGTAATATGATTGATTACGCTGCAATGACAGTTTTACCAGATGAAGTTAGAAAGTCTGATACATTTATGAATCTTGCAGAAAGATTACCAAACTTTCATGAGTATGGTGATGCTTTACAGAAATGGGGTGAAGTACATCAATCTCCAGGTCTTGACGAATTTACTTTAGATGATATGTTTAAAGCTGAGTTTTGGTTTACTGACGTAGCTAAAACTCTTCCTTATATGGCTGCTATGTTTGTGCCTGGAGCTCAAGGTGCTGGTGTTGCAAGAGGTCTTTTAACGGCAGGAGCAAAATCAGCAGCAAAGCGTGGTATGTTTGGTTCAGCTAAAAGATTGCTTGGAGTAAGAGCTGCACAAGAAACCGCTAAAGCAGCGGCAAAAGGTAGTGCAAAAGCTGTCGCAGGTGCTGCAGCAACAACAGGAGGATCAGGACTAATGGGTGCGTTAGCAACCTCTTCTGCTGCAACAGGAGAAATAGGATTAACATCTTTTGGCTCTGGTCTTGCTACATGGTTAGGTGCTGGTACGGCAAGTACAACTGTAATTGGTGCAGGTTTAGCAGGAGATGTATACAATAGAGCAGTAGACATGGGAATGACTGAAGAAGAGGCTGGTGAAGCTGCTCACGGTACATTTATAGATAACATGGCTTGGATAGGTCTTAACGGTTTATCTTGGGGTGTTCAGTTTGGTGGTGTTTCTGGTAGAGCGTTTAGAGCTTTCAATAAAATGAAGGGTGGAGCTCAAACAGCAAAACAATTACAAAGAACTTTTGGACAAAGACTTATGCAGCATGCTCGTAGAGGTGCCGCATCTGGTACTTTTGAGGGTACAGAAGAAATGTTCCAAGAAACATACGAAACTTGGATACAAGAAAAGAATTTAGCAGAAGCTAGAGGTGAAGAGTTTATTTCTTATACAGATTTTTTAACGTCAGACGAAAACAGAAAAACATTAGGTGTTTCATTTGCTGCTGGTTTCCTTATGGGGGGTCGTGGTGGATTTATGAATAGTGTAGCAGAAAATGGTAGACGAATAACTAATAAAAGAGTTTCTATTGATGACGATATTAACATGTATGAAAACATGAGTGAAGCTCAAAGGAAAATTAGAACTCTTGAGATTATAGAAGCTGCTGTTAGGGAAGATCAACTAGATGGTCTTAATGGTACTTTAGATAAGCTGCAAAAAGCAGGTAAAATATCTGCAGAAGAAAGAGTTGATCTTGACAACATAATTGTTGAGTATGCTGAAATAGCAGCTACTCTTCCTTTTAAAGAAAAACTAACAGAAGTTGGACAACAAACTTTGTTTAATTTAAAAGTTAAGCAAAACCAAAACAATAAAGCTAAAACTAATTTAGAAGCTTTAAGAGATAAAAGCTTACAAGAAGCAAATGACAATTTAACTGGTAAAGTCTTAAATGATCAAATAGCTTTAATAGAAGCAGAGCACGCTGTTAATATGACAAATCTCGAAAACGAGATAAATGAAAACAACGAGGCTGTAGCTAAATTGCTTACTGCTAAAAAATATTCCGAAAAGAGTAAAGCTGTTGATCAAAAAAGAGTATCAGAAATAAATAAGTTTGTAGAGACTGAGGAATACGCTAATATGTCTGACTCAGCAAAACAAGATTTATTACAAGAAAGACAAAACTTACAAGAAAGAATTAAAGAAGATTCTTATGTAGTTAATGATGCTCTTTCTATGACAGAGTCTGAGTTTCAACAATTTACTACAGAAGGTGCAGAGCAAAAAGCTGTTGCCGATAAAGAAGCCGCAGAAGCTGCAGGTTTAAAGGCAGAACAAACAGCAGAAAAAGGTAAAGAAAAAGCTAAATCTTTATTTGAAAAAGGTAAAGAGTTATTTGGTAAAGCATATAATGCAACTAGAGATTTTGCAAAAAAACAAGCATTATCATTTAAAGAAGGTTCAGCTATAAAAAGAGTTACTAAACCTATAACTCAAGATATACAAAAACTTGTTGACGAAGGAAAATCAGCAGAAGAAATATCTGAGTTTATAAAAAGCAAATTAACTCCTGAGCAAATAGAAAAATCTGGCCTTACAAAAGAAAGATTAAATGAGCTTATAGATGAAGCGTCTGCATTTTATACTGGTGCTAAACCCGAAACTGAAACTGTAGAGGCTGAAACAGAAGAAGAATTAAAAACAGGTCCTGAAACAGTTACAGTTACAGACCAAGAAGTTTTTGATGAAATAAGAAGAAGACGTAAAGAAGCTGCTAAAGAAGGTAAAGGATCTGGTGTAGAAGGAGTTACAACGCAAGAAGAAGTAGATGCTGTAAGAGAAGAATTAATTAAAGCTAAACAAAATGCAGAATCAGAATCAGCTATCCCAGAAGGACAAGAACAAATTAGCCCAGAAGAGGCAGCGAAAGAATCACAAAAAAGCGCTGAGCAAGCTAAAGAAGAATCTCAATCAACGGTAGATAGTATTTTAGATTTTGCAAGAAATGTAGCTAAAAGAAGTAAAAAGCTTTTATCTCGTCAAGAGAATAAAGAATTAGATAAAGCGATTACTAATCTTGGAAAAGCCTGGTCTAAGTTTGCTCCAAATGTAAAAAGCAAAAAATTAAAAGTAGAAGAAGAAACAACTAAAGGTGTGTTATCTTACTACGCTTCTATAAATCCAGGTTTACACGGTGCAGTTATGGAAGCTGCATCAAAAAAGTTTCCTGACAAACAATTATTGATATTACGAAATGTTATTGACGAGCATGGAAGTCAAGTTGGTGGGTATGCGATGGGTTCTGCTGTATTGGCAAAAGAAGGATCTGATTTAGCTCTTAGAATAATGCATGAGTATGGTCACGTTTATTATGATATGTTAAAAGACAATCCGTCTTTTATGCGTGGAGTAAATAAGATTATAGGAAGTGATATTTATAATGATGTTAAAAAACAATACGCAGAATTAGTTTTATATAAAACATCTGATGGAAATATTGTTAGCGCTGGAGATTTAATAACACAAATAGAAAATAGCAGACTTGTAGAAAATAAAAAATACAAAGAAACTATAGAAGGATTTAGAGAAGCAGTTAAAAGTGGTGATGGAGAAGCTATAAATTCTTTGGCTAATAATCTTTTAAATAAATTACAAGAAGATGGTGTTGCAAAAGTTTTACCAGATGAGCAACAAGTAGACATCATAGAAGAAGCATTTGTTACATCATTAGCTCCTCAGCTTGCTACTAAATTAGATTTGTTATTTGAAAAACCTGCAGAGGCTAAAGAATATAAATCTTTTATCAGAAGAACTACAGAGAGAGTTGCAAAAATGTTTACACCTTCTGAGTCTAAAAAAATATTATCTGAATTAGATAGGAGTTTTGAAAACCTTACTACTGACGAAATGTATAGTAAGATAGCAGATGATTTTGCTAAAGGAACCCAAGGTGGTAGCTTAAAATTTCAAAAGTCTAGATCTAAAAAATTAAAATTAGATAGAACATTTTCAGCATCAATAGCTGTTGCTATGAATAAGATGAGTCCAAATATGTACAACACAATGAGTGTACAGGAGTTGTCTAAAACAGCAATTGATTTTGCTACACAATATTCTAAGTCTGTTGGTCAAGATATAAAAGTTACAAAAGAGCTTAGAGAAGAAGTTGAGAATAGAGTTCTTAGACATCAAGAAGCGATGAAAGGGTTTACGTTATCACCTTCTGGAAAAACTAGCGGTGTTACTGCTATATATAAAGCAGCAGGAATGAAACAAAACCTTCCTAGCGATTCAGAACAACAGCAAGAAAACTTTGAGGAAGTTGAGTCTTTATTAGAAGAGTCTGATTTAGGTGCTGACTGGTATATGTCTGCTGAAAAAGCTATGGACAATTCTACGTCAACATTTATTACTGCTTTGATGAAGATAGCAAACCCTGACAGTAGAAATATAACTACAGGAATGCCAAGGTATCAAAAGTCAAAGTTAGAAGCTGGTTTGTTAAATATGGCTCACACTAACAGAAATAGCGTTAATGATTTCACTAGAGATTTCATGAACTCAAATGATTCTCATATTAAGAAAGCCAGAGAAATAATGGAAGAAAGGCTTTCAAAAGGAGAAATGCTTTCTGCTATTAGAGACATTCATAATAACTACAGAAACAAATTCATAGAATCAATATTAAACACTACAGTAACTAGCGATGGATCTATTTCAGAATCTGTAGCTATACATGATTCAGAAAGAAGAAGAGTTAACGCTATGAAGAAATCAGGTAATGAAATTTTCTTCAAAGGTAAGTCTATGTTAAAAGGTGCTGTATTAGATAGAATATCTGCAGCACAAGCAAAAATAAATAAAGGGCAAAAATTATCTCAACAAGAAGGTTTAGAAATTGCAACTGCTATTTTGAGATCAGTAGAAGGTTTAGATAATTATTTAGATTATGATCAATTAGCAAATATAAGACTATATAGAGGTAATAGACTTTTAAATGTACAAGACTATATAGCTGATATAATATCAGATAAAAGTTTAGTTGACAAAAAGACTGGTAAAACTTATTTATCTCAAGGTAAAATACCTGTTATGAATATGGTTCCTTTATTTAAAAGTATGGTTATAGCTTCTAGAGGTAAAAATGCTATCAAGTCTGTTTCTGATGTAAATGGTAATATGACTTTAGCATTTAATTATAATAACAACTTATTAAATAGTTCTGATGTTATAATTAACATGGCTAAAACTCCAGAAGGAAGAAAAAAATTAGCACAAAAATATTTAAAGAAAAGAAAAGGTAAGCTTGTAGGTAATCCATTTATTGAAATGGTTATTGGTCTTGGCGTTAATGGTATGGCAGATCAAGCTTATCAAATAGGTTTTGATGGTGGAGTTATTTCTTACAGAGATGGTGATGGTAAAGGTGTAAAATTTGAACAACAAACTAAAGACGATATTGTTCAGTTTGATATGGAAAAATTTGCATCTAATTGGGATTCAAGAAAGCCTGGAAAAAGTAGAAGCTTTTACACTCAGCCTATAGCAATTTTTGCAAATTCAAAAAGAAGATATTCTATTGCGTCTCCAATGGCTACTACTGAAGCTCAAAAGCAAAAAGTAATAAGCGGATTAATTGCAAAAAAAGACCACAAAGTAAAATATAAAGATGGTCAATTAGCTTTAGGTTTTGAAATAAAAGCTAATGGTAAATATGATATTTCTCCAGAGGTTTCCAAAATGAAACAGTGGTTTTATGATAACCCTAATTTAATTAAATCAAATAAAGTTTTATTTAGTTTTGCAAAAGTTACTGGTGATAGAGTTGAAATAACACCACAAGGTGAGCAAATGATAGAAGACTATGTGTTTAACTATATGGTAAATAGTTATTATGCACAACAATTATTTGTTGGTAAACACGCACAAGCAAAAAGTCAAGCTGATTATATAAAAAGAGCTACAGGTGCTATAGCAAGACACGATGGGTCTATGAGAGGAGTTTCTATAGAGCCAATGATATACAAAGATGTAGATCAAAATGGAGTAAAAGCTACTGACGCTGGTGCATTTATATTACCTGAAGATGTTCCTATGATTCAGGATAGAGTTAGTAATAATGTGGGTAGAGGTTTTAAATTTGTTTACTACGGTAGTGATATGCGTGTAGATGAAGAAAACACAAATACAGTAGGTGATGAATCAATAGCAGATCAAGACTACTACTTTAAAACCTATGTACATGTACTAGACCCTGAGTTTATTGCAGACTCTCCAGAGTTGCAAAAGATAGAAAGGGAGTTGAGAGCTAGAAAGAAATTTAATAATAACCAACAAAATATGTTTGGTGATGTTTTAAATATAGCAATGTACGAAAGTGCAGCTAAAAAGGCTCCTTCAATACATGGAACATCAGCAGCTGCAGAAAGTTTTGAAGAAGGCTCAGAAGCTTGGAATCAACTTAACGATGCTTATATGTCTGGAGACAGAGTTATTGGTATTGACGGATCTAACATGGGTATACAGCTACCTATGGATAAATATAGAGAAGAAGTTGTAGAGCCGACACAGATGTCTGCTGCAGACTTAAATGAATTAACTCCTGAGCAGTTAGAAGATATGGAAGAAATATTAAAGCTAAGACAAGAAGCATTAGACTTGGCTTTAGAAGAATCTGCAGGAGATATTTTATCTGAAGGTATAGATGCTACTCCAGAAGCAAGAGCTAAAAGTAAAGAAGCAGTTGTATCTAAAATAAGTAAAAGTTCTGTTGCCGCTACATTTAACGGTATAGCAAGATACCAAGCTATAACAAATCCTAGAGTAAGCCAAAATCTTCCTTCTCTATCTAAGTTCTATGGTAATAGTATTAGAAGTTCTGTAAAAAAATCTTCTAAAGTTATGACTGCTGGTACAATAGCAATCCAAGGTGTTGCTGTAGGTAAAAGCCTTAAAGGTTATTTTGATGAGAACGGTAAGGAGTACATAGGGATGAGATATGAAGTTCAAGCTGATGGTACTACAATTAAAAAGCCTGCTATACTACCTGCAGAAGCAATTGTTCCAGCTGGACTAAAAGGTAAATATTTTGCTAGAGTAAATGAAGAGTTTAATAATGAAACTGAAGCAAAAAGATATGCTGACGGTTTAATTGTAGATACAGCAGCGTCTACTAATGTGGATAAAACTGGAGTTAGAATAAAAGGATTAAATAGAAAATTCCCTAGTAAAAGAGCAGCTAAAGAATTTTTATATAATAAAATTGCTGTTCAACCAGATGGTAAATTTATTATTCTTGGTGATGAGTTCTTTGGACCTCGTGTTCCTGCTCACGGAAAGCAATCTAAGCCTATTATGGAAATTAAAGGTTTCCAAAAAGAAGTTTTAGATAAGAATGGTAAACACTTAAATAACCACATACAAGTTTCTCCAGAAATAAATAGAATATTAGGTTCTGATCATGATGGTGATAGTTTATTTATAAACTTGCCTTATGAAAATCCTAAAACTAAAAGACAAGAAAAAGTAAATGAGCTTTTAGATAAACAATTTAAGTTTTACAGAAATGTTGCTATGTTTGATTTATTGACTGCATCAATGGAATATGAATCAGATGTTGAAGCTAGAATAAAAGCAATACAAAAGAAAAACCCTAATAAAATAAAAAGATCTTCACAGACATCACCAATAGGTGCTTCTGAGTTTTTTGAGGAAAACGTACAGGGTAGTGGTATGATTGGAACTATTGCTGCTTTAAACAACGGAATGTCTTATGCTGCAAGGTATGGAGTTGAAATAGGTGTTAAAGGGGGAATAACTATAGATGGTAAAACTGTAGACAAATTCCAAGATGATACAAGTCTTAAAGGTAAAGAATCTCTTTCTTTTAAAAATGCAGTACTATTAAATATAGCTTTAGATAACACAAAAAATCAACATGCAACTGCTTTAGGTATGAATCCTTCTACTATAAGTGCTGTAGCATTTATGACTAGATTAGGATATAATAGTTCTTCTTTAGATTCTATATTTACATCTAAGGCTGCAGAGTTATACACTAAATTTAAAGGCAAGAAAGCGTTAAAGGATCAAACCTTTATTAACACTAATGAAACAAGCGCTGCTGTATTAGCTTACATGAACATGTTTGGAGGTACAGCTGAACAAGCAAGAAAAGCACTTGACAACTCTATTGCTTTTGGTGTTAATATAGATACATCTAAAATTACAGGTAAGCCTATTGATCAAATGACATCAATAGAAAAGCAGCAAATGATTTCTGTTCTTGCAATGTTTGAAATAGCAGAAGGTGTGACTAAAGATATTTATGCTATTAATAATATGCTTGGTCAGCACAAAAATGTTGCTTACAATGAGCATGAAGCAAATAAACAAATTTTAGATTTTAATGACATTATAGCAGGTAGAAGCTCTCTACAAGGTGATGGTTTAGCAGAGATGAACAACAACCCTATAATAAAATCTTACAAAGATAGATTAACAAAAACATCTGCTATATATCAAAGTAATAATATTACAGGTACAGATCATGCATCTACGACTATGCAGTTAATAGAAGATTTAACTGGTAATGAAAATATAGCTAGAAGAGATGGTGATGAGCAAAGTAAAATTGTTAGAGATGTATTTACTAATACACTTCAGAATACAGTACCTATGTTTAAAAAGACATTAAAGCATTTAGGTAATTTTGAAGGAGATAGACCAGAGCCTAGAATAAATAAAGTTGTTAGAAATCTACAAGAAAAAATTGAAGATAAAGGTTTGGAAAACAACTTGTTTATTATGGCTACTCAATTTAGTTTTTATGAGGGCTATGGTAATAACATGGATAAATATACTTTAAAGCCAAATGTAGATTTTATAAATGAGTATACTATTAATGGTGAAATATTAGCAATAAGAAAAGCATTTAGTGAGTTACCGTTAGATGTGCAAGAAGATATATTTATAATTGATTCTGTAATTAATGAATTAGGATATAGAAATACATCTGTACAACCTTTGTTTGACATGAAAACTTTAGAAAAGTTAAGTGAAGAAATTGATACAGTACATCAAGAAGTTTTAGATGATCTTTCTGATATAATTAGTCCTGAGTTAATGGCTGAATCTATTATATTAGACAACCCTGAAATTATACCTACAGCTGCAAGAATACATGCTGGAGCTTCAGGGTTGAAGTTTATAAAAGGATATGGAGCTGTATCTAGAATAGGTTCAGAATTAAAAAATAATATACCTGTAAGAATTAAAGCTGTAGATGTAGCTAATAAAGCGCAAAAAGATTTGATGATAACAAATCAACCGCACTACGTTAAAATTGGAGTACCAGGAAAAGGAATTGCTGTTTACAAGTACAAACCATTTAACGAAACTAAAGTAAAAGGCGGAAAAGCAAGCAAGCTTGATCAAGCTAAAAAATATGGTTCGTATGAGTTAGTTGATGTTGTAAAGCCAGACCCTAAAAAAGGTAAACAAAAAAGAAGTGAAGGAACTAATCTTTTGAAAATGCAAAACATGGCAAAGAAAAAACCGCCATTAGCTAAATCTAAAAAGATGAAATTTTCACACAGTAGAAGTTCTGAGTTTACTGGATACAGTTCTGCTGATGCTGAAATGTTTAGCTTTGAAGAATACCTTGAAGATAAGGGACATAACGTTAGGAGCGTTATGAAAAACAAGGTTCTAAAAGAAGCAATGGAGTCGCTCTATAAAAACTATGTCGCAAATTTTAATTTAGCCCAGGAGTTTGACCGAACAATCATTCAAACTGGGAGAATTAAAACACTCTCAGAAGAAAAACTATATGATTACGCATCGGTTATGCAAAAGCTTGATCCTAGCGCATTATCTTCTGCTCACAAGGCTGTTGTATTAGAATTAGCTAAACGTGCATCAGAAGCTCAGAAAGCGTCTCGTAATGGCATAGATTGGACAGACAAGGGTGATATATCTTGGTTGCATGCTTGGTTTGGTTCTAACAACATTCCTGGGCATAGACCAGAAATCCAAAACTTAGTTCGTACTATGGAAAAAGAGTATGGAAAGTTCATGGAAGAAAATATTAAGTTTCAAACTGAACTTGATAGACTTACTAAAAATCTTATTAGAAGCAAAATAGCAGAAGGTGTAGGGCCTGCATCTAAAGTAGCTGAAGGTCTTAGATGGATTATGGGTTCTTATCCTAGCTGGACTGGGTACACCCAAAAGATGTATGAAAACATGTACGATAAAGTAGATGTTGAAATGAACGGAATAAAAACTCAAGAGTTAAAATTAAAAACAACAAAAGATTTTTTAGCTACAAAACCAACACAGGCTGAGGTAGAGTTTTATACGTTCTTTAAAGAAACTACAAACAAGTATGGTAGAGTAACACAGCAAGCTCTTGGTGAAAGATATAAAGAAGGATATATTCCTCATATTAAAATGGGACTTTTTGGTTCTATAAAACAACGAGGTTTGTTTGGACTTTATGATTATATGCTTCAAGGTACTGGAGATATTAATCATGTAAAAGTTAAGGGATATAACCCTATGACTGGTAAAGAAGAGATTTTACCATTTCATCAATGGAAGTTAGTATATTATTCTGCTAAAGGTACAAAAGGTGGATTTAAAAGTTTAGTAGATAAAAAGCAATTTAAATCTGCTGCAAAATTAGATATAATTAGAAAGCGTGCAGAAAAACTAGCAAAGCAAGGTAAGCATGATGATGGAACTAATATATCTATGACTGAGCAAGAAATACATGGTACTATGGGTACTAATCTAATGTCTAGATTTACACAGTCAAGAGGCGTTAGATCAGCTATGTTTGCTAGTGAAGATTTAGGAATGGCTCTTTCTCAATATGTTAATACTACATTGTTTACATATGGTAATGAAAACTTTAGAGGCTTTAAATCTATGACACCATTACTTGACGGTGTAATAGAATATAATAAAACTAAAGGAAATAAAAATGCAGTAACATATTTAGAAAATGTTTGGAAGCGAGGATTCTATACATTTAAAGATAGTCAATTTGGATTAGGTAGATTAGGTGACAATGCGTTGCATCAACTTGTTAAATTAACTCGTATAAGATATTTATCTCTAGGAGTAGGTGGTGGTTTTGGAAACTTAATGGTTGGTAAGTACAATGAGTTTAGATCTAAAGGCGGTAAAAATTTCTTAAGAGGAGAATCAAGATATTGGGGTCAAAGAAAAAAAGCCTGGGCTTTAATTAAAAAACAATTAAACCCTGAAAAATTTGCATACGATTTAATTCAAGGTAATGATTCTTCTGGTCTTGATACAATACTTATGTCACCATATATAGGATCAGAACATTATATTCAAGGTTCTGGATTTGTTTCTCAATTTACAGAAGAAGAATGGAATAGAATAAGTGAAGATGGAGAAATACCTGCAGATATGCAAGATAAAGTTGATTTGTATATTGATAATGTAACAAGACAACAGGGTTATGGTTATTCTAAAGTAGATCAAATTGGTATTGCTACATACTCTTGGGGTAAAGCAATAATGCAATTTAAAAAATGGATGCCTACATCTATAGCTGAGAGATTCCAAAAGGAAACTATAGATAGATTTGGAGAAATGAGATCTGGTAGTAATAGAGAGGCTTTTGTTTTTGGTGCTGATTTTACTAGAAAATTAATAGCTGGAGAAGAGTCTATTAAAAACTTTAGAAAAAGATTTAACGAGCTACCTAAATCAAAGCAAGAAGCTGTTAAAACATTCTTTAGAGGTATGCAGGTTGTAAGTGCTTTAACTATACTTTCAATGCTATTTGGAGATTCAGATGACGAAGAGTTAAGAGGATTAGCAAACTTAGCATCAGACACTAGAGATGACATAATGTTTATGACAGATCCTAGAAGATTAAAGTATATGGCAGAGCCTGCATCTTGGAGTCTTGTAGAGTCTGGAGCAACAATGGCTGTAGGTATGGCAACCTTAGATGAAGCTAAGTTTGTTGGTGGTCTTAGAGGTGTTAGCTGGACTGCTGCCCAAGTACTACAAGAGTCAAAAAGTTAACAAAAATAAATGTATATTTGTAAAAAATAATAAAATGGCAGATAACACTTTAAACACGGATGTTGCAAAACAACTTAATATAACCGCAAGAAGAAATGACACTTTTCAGATGCAATTAGAAATAAGGGATAGCAATAATTCTTTGATTGATTTTAGTGCAACTGCTGACACAGGTAGAAGAGTGTATCAAGCTAAAATGACTATTGTAAATACTGGTGGAGATAAAATTTTAAGTTTATACACAGAGTATTGGAGAGACACTGCTGAAGGCTCAACAAGTACCGATCCTGATGGAACTGGCACTGGTAATTATTCTCATCCTAGTGATGTAGCGCCAGAAACAACAACTCAAGGTCATTATACTGGGAGTTCTGCAAATCCGTCAATAAAACTACACGCACAAACAACAAGTGGTAAAGCACTTATATCTGTGCCTTATAGTTATATGGATTTTCAAGCAGGAACTTATAATTATGATCTGCAAATAAGAAAGAAAGAAAGTGCTGCAAGTACAGTAGAATACACTACTTGGCTTTATGGAACTTTTACTTTAAAGTCTGATATTACAAAACTTGGTTAATGGCACACAGCTATAACATACAAATATCAGATGCTATAGAAACTCTTAATATAGGGTATTATCCGCATGGATTAGTAAGACTTAAAGAAAGCAGCGAAAGTGTTGTTGTTGACACAACTCCAAGTCAATCTACTATTAATATAAATAATGTTGAATCATTTAGTATAACAAATAGTATTGGAACAGATAATTTATCTTTTGATACTTCAAATGCATTAAGCGTTACATTAGGCACAATATTAACTACACCACTATTGCAAGAACTTGATGCTTATAAATATAGTTTAGATGGATTTACAATAACTAATGGAAACACTTTTACAACTGGAGACATTGTGTATTTTGAATATAGTAATGGAGCAAACCCTTATAATAGTATAATAAAAAAAGCAGACGTTCAGCATGTTTCAAAAGGTGCATATATGAGTTTAATGATTTTTTTAAGCTATAATAATGGTTTATTAAGGGTTATGCATAAAGGTTATTTTGACTATGAGTCAACAGACACTACAAACATAAATGGGTGGAGTGTTGGTAGAACAATATATTTAGATCATGCTAACAAAATAAATACAATACCAACAGCAAATCCAGGTCACTGGGTTAGGTCTTTAGGTTTTTGTGTTCCAAATAATTTAGGAAAAAAAAGAATTTGGTTTGAGCCAGATAGAACATATTTAAAATTAGCTTAAAATAAAAACAAGATAAAATGGCAAAGTATCCTAAGATAAGCAACAATACAGAAACTAAATTAAATCTGAAAACTCCACACGATGATGGTGCTTTTGATGCATATGTTTACACTAATCCTGCTGGAAACACAAACAATCAAAGGGCAAACATAGTAATTACTGTAAAAAATGCTGCTGTTGCAGGATCTGGAACAGAATTAGAGATTCATAAAATTGAAATAAAAAGATTAGATGCAGGAAACAATGCAACTATTCAGGCAATAGATGTAGCTAACGGTGTTGACACTATAGGTAGTTTTGTACAAGGCTTTCAAATAGCTCCTATTGTAAATTCAATTCCTTATGTTGGAGACCCTGACACAACTACTGGAAATAAAATTTTAGGTACATCTCCTGTTAGTTTAGGGTCTGAAGCTTCTGGTGCTTCAGGATTTTTAACAATTAATGGAGCTGGGAATGTTAGTACAAACTCTATAGGAACGCAGCCTAGTGGTTATGATATATTACCTATATACACCGCTGAGTATTTAACTGCTTATTCATCTGGATCTTTTACTAATCCTATTCCAGACGACTCTTATGCTACTTTTATTGTTGCATATCAACCTTCAGAAATTCATGATGGTAGTGAAATTTTTAAACTATATATAACAACTAATATTGGTGCTGTTATAATAAACTTAAACGTTAGTAGTTATAATGAAATTCACTTCAAAGGTGAGCTTGGTGATATAAGCAGTGGAACTTGGGTTTCTTCTGGTGTTAACGTTTTTGATGGAAACAATTATTTAATGGGTATGGCAGGAAGCGTTACAACAGGTTGTTTTCCTGCTACAAAAACTTTAGAGCAATTAAGATCTTTTATAGGTCCAGACGATACAATAAAAGTACATGACGCTTCTACTTTTTCAACAGGTAATTATAAATGGCAAAATATATTTATAAACAATGGTGCAATAGAAGCATCTATGACTGCTCCTACTGGTGCTTATGATAATGCTAGTAATACTTACACTGATAATTATTTTGATTTTACAAGTGGACTTATGACAGCTTGGGAGTTAGGTCTTGGCGGTACTGTAATACAGGGTAATAGTAACGCTGAAACTAGTTTTGGTACAACAAAATTATATAAAACATTTAGTCCAGACGGAGAAACAAATAGAGGAACAAGAAGATCAGGTGGTGATATTGATAACGTAAATAATACGGATTATGCGCAAGAGGATTTTATGCATTGGAAAGCAATACACATGCTATACGATCCAGAAAGTTATGATCCAAATGACTATACTCCAGTTAACGAGCATTATTCTATGGGGTTTGCTTGGGGTGTGTATCAAAGAGTTAGTTCATTAGATGCTTCACTAGAAAGTGATGACCCTTTAAATATAACAGCAAGTGAAAGTCTTAATACTCCAAAGAGTTTTCAGTTATCACAAACTAATAATTCTCCTACAGGTATTCACAGAAATGCTTTTTACTTACAAAATGGACATCAAGTTTTTTTAGCAAAAAGAATTAGATGGAATAATTTTAGTAACGTAAAAAATTCTACTTACGCCACATATATTCCAACTTTTAGTTGGGATGACAATGCAGCTTTAAATGCAGGTTCTGTATCTAATGCTGGATATGGAAGATTAACATCTTCTGATGGTGTAGATTCTTATCCTATAAGCTATAACCCAACAGGTAGTGGATCTTATACTACTACAGGTGATTTTTCTTTATTTGATACTACAAGTAATCAAACAAATTGCCATTTCAAATGGAGCTTAAGAATAAATAGAAATTGTTCTAGTTTATATACTTTAACTAATAATTATTTTGATAAAGCAGCAGATGTAGGTAATTGGGATTTTTATGATGTAACATTTCAAACACATGAAAGTGATTTGTTGTGGAATAATAGTACTTCTGCTAATAATCCTGGATTGTATCCTGAACTTCCTCTTTATTATAAATTTAAAGTAGGACCTACTTTACCACATCTTGTTGTAGTACCAAAAGATACTTCAGAAACAGATGCTCAACACGGTGGGGTTCCTGCTCAAGATAACGAAAAATATACAGATGATGGTTTAGGTACTTTTGATTTTGATGGTGCAATTATTAAAGAACCAGTTAGTAATTGGTATAACCTTGATGGTAGTGCCTTTAATAATGATCCTGCAAACGATACTACTAATGTTGGTAGTGACACAAACTCTAAACACAAATTTTCTGGTTATGGAGGTATGCATTTAACAGCAAGAGGTACTAACACTTCTACTAGTGCTGTTACAGCTTCGCATGTTGCTAGCTTTATGGATACAAATGGAGCTTGGGATGATGGAGGTGGTTCACCACACTCAATTTTAGATCCAACCTATTATGGTATTGTAGATAATAATAATAACGCTATAAAATCTTTTGTGCCAGATGAAAATATATATGATTTAGGTAATACAAAAATTAGTGCTGCAGACTCTAAGTATTATGCTTATGGGACATTTAAATTAGCTAATATGAGTGATAACGTAGAATATATACACTCTATTAACACTTATAATGCAAATTTTGTTGAAATAGACGTTACTGATAGTGCTAATAATAACAATTCACTAGCAAATGCAGGATACAAACCCAATACAAATTCTCCTGAAGCAAAGCTATATGTTTGTATAGCAGATGGTTCCACTAATCCTTTCACAGGTATTAGTTCTGCTACAGAAACAGTGTTTGGTTTTCATCAAAAGAAAGCATACTACGGAAGTGGTAGTTTTGCAGATTTAAGTGCTGGAGATGGTCTTGTTACTCATTATAGAAATCAAGGTTCTGTAGCTCATTATGTAAGTCCAATTAGAAAATACAACGATTTAAGTGATTCATCTGCAGGCTACAGTAAGTTTGATAATAACGATGCTACAAATGAGTTTTTTGATGTAGAAAATATAGACGGACACATTCCTACTTGGACTAAGTTAGTAAGATATAATGGTACTACTAGCTTTCAAGGAACTAAAAACTATGAAGGTACTACAGGAGCTGGACCAACAGGAACCGCAGACAATCCACATGGTGATAGATACATACACCTATTAATGGAAATCGATCCAAATAATGATTTGAATGATTTAGGCACATACAGAAAGAAAATAGAAATTGTTACATACAATAATATGTGGCAAAACAGACATAACATTATTAGTAGTGGTGGTAGTAGTGAAGTATACGATCAAAACTTTACAGGATTTACAGCAATTAGTAATAATGCTTGGAAACTTCATGTAAGTAGTTATGTTGTTAAGGCAACAGTAATTCCTGAACCAGTATTAGAAGTTGCAGATGCAGATAACCAACAATTTGTTAGTGGTAGTGTTGTTGATATGGAAGATATTAATATAGGATAATATGCCTGGCGTAATATTGCCATGTAATGCAAGCGATTATAATTTTGGTGTAAGTCAAGAAGGTAGGCTTTGTGAGATTAAAATAAGAAACGTTGATTCCGTAAGAGATGTTTTAATAACAAAATCTTACTTAATTAATCATTTACCTTTTCAAGTTTCTCCTATACAAAATCCTTTTGCTGGCGTTGAGTTAGCTATGTATATTTTGTTAAACTCTCAAGACTACAGCAATACGCACTTAAGTCATCCGTTACATGGTCCTTTAAACGATTTTGATATTCCTTATCCTAATACGTTATTGAATGGTAATTCATTACAAATATACAATCAATACAACGTACATCATAGGTTTAGCAAAAGTATTGTTTTAAGACCTTATAATGATACTGGTGATGAAATGAGGTTTGTAGTATTCTTTTTTCCTTTTGTTAAAAGAGAATATTCTGCAACGCTTGTTTTAAAACATGGGTTTATAAACTACGACTCAATCAATGATACATATTCTTCTCCTTTAGATATGGTATTTAATCTTAAATTTAGAGGATCATTATATGGTAATGTTGATGAAATTGATCATACAGATTATCCTGATTTAGTTTTTGAAGTAGACTTTAATAGTGTTAATAATATTTTAGAAATACATTAATGCCTGATCCAATAATAGAAATAGTAGATCCAGACGGTGCTGGAATATCACAGCCAAATTTATCAGATTCAAATGATGATTTGATAATTGATATTTTTAATCCAGATGGAAGTCCAATTAGTGCAGGTGAGCCAAGTGACCAAAACACACATACACAGACTTTAAACCTTACCGCTGGTTGGAATATGGTTTCATTATATTTAGATGTAACTTGTGGTGAAGGTGATTTTATTCCTAATGCTGCAGCAAACAATGCTAGTGGTTATAGCGCTCAGTTATTTTTAGATAAATTAGGAGACAATATGATTATAATGAAAAATTATCTTGGCGCAGCTTTTTTACCTGAATATAACTTTAATGGTATTGGAAACTTAACAAATGGTTGGGGTTATCAAATAAAAGTAAATGAAGCTCAAACAATAAGTTTTACAGGTTTAAAATTAATACACGATGACGATCCTTCAGACTTAATGGTCAGTGTGGTAGAAGGCATGCATATAGATTTTCCTGGTTCTTGGTTTTTGTGCGGAATGGTTGTTGACACTCCGAAAGATATGGCAGAAGTTTTTGCTCCTTTTGTAAATGCTGGAATTTTTATTGTTGGGAAAAATAACATTGGTAATGCTTTTTTACCAGCATGGAATTTTAATGGTGTAGGCAATATGATTCCAGGTCAAGGTTATCAAATTAAACTAACTGAGTCTGCAACATTACCTTTTACGGTTGACGTTGCAGCTGATACATTTAGTGGAGAATAATTATGGCATTTATTAGAGGAAAAGGCAGAATGAGAAGAGGCCCTGGAGCTGCAAAATTAATTCAAGCTATTTATAAAAGAAGTAATATAACTCCAGTTATAACTGCAGATGAATCTTCAGAGCAAACCGTTAGTGCAACAGAAAATAATTTTGCTTTAAATTTTGATGTAAATATTATGAATGAATTTTCTTTTAATTTACCTTTTCCTAAAGATTATGAAAATGATTTAATTGTTTTAATTAGTGATTGTGAAGAAAAAATATTTGGAGACTATGTGTTTAATAAGGTTAGATTAATGAATGAGAAAACAAAAATACAAGATTTTATTTCATTAATGTATACTTTAGTAAATACAGTAGATTTAAAAACACTTTTTACTCCTGATAAAGAAACACAAAACTTACAAGAAAACATATATAATATAGAGTTAGAATCAAAATTAATTAGATCGTTAATAGAAAAATATTCACTTCTTGTATCTTTTGCTCAAAAAAATTCTAAATTTTTTATAGAATGCAATGATTCAGCAGGAAACATATTTGGTTATAGTAGGTCTTTTTTGTTCGCAGAATATTTTAGAAAACCACTACAAATATCAGCAACAATAAATGACACTACATCATCATCAAAAGATGGTTTTAATCTTAACGAAGAATTTTTTTTAAATTTAAATGATGATTCTCCAAACAAAAAAAAGATTCTATTTACATCTACATCTAACCTTGCCTTAGATAAAGGAACAATATCAATTAATTCATTAACTTTGCAAATATGATTTTAATTGTAAAAAAAATAAAGATAAAATTATCTTTTACAGACATTACAACAAGTGTAGAAACAAAGAAACCTTTAGTGTTAAAGGTATCTAAAGAATAATATTATGACAAAATTATCTGTAGACATTGCAAAAAAATATGATTTAATTGTAAGAAGAAATGATTCTTTTTATTTAAAAGTAGTTTTATCAAATGAAGATGGTACAGCTTATAACATAACCAGTGTTGCTGGATTAGCATATAAAGCAAGTCTTTTAATATACAATTCTAATGATGAAATTATACTTGGCTTTACCTCTACTAATGATGAAGCACCACCAATTATAAATCAAAGTATTGCTGTTACAAAAGAAACTGCTACTTTAGTTATATCAGCAAATGCAGATAACATGGGTATTTATACTGGATCTTATAAATATAAATTGGTTGTAAGTGAAGCAACAGACAATGAAACCAACACTGTTATGGTTGGTAAATTCAAAATTATAGATATATAATGGGTAATACCTCTGTAAATATTACATTACAATCTAAATCAGATCCAACAATAAATATACAAACTATAGATGGTGGTTCTGTTAATAGTAGTCCTAACTTTATTCCTACAATAAACTTTGTAGCAACAGGTCCAGTTGGCGCGCAAGGATCTCAAGGGCTACAAGGAGCTGATGGTTCGGGAGGTTCTACATTAACAGATAATTCTGTGGAGACATCACATATAATTAATAGTGCTGTAACAGGATCAAAAATAGCTAACCACACTATTTCGGCATCTAAGCTTCTTAGTTCTTCTGTATCAACAATAAAACTACAAAACTCATCTGTAACAACTGAAAAGCTTGCAGACAACTCTGTTACTGCAGCAAAAATAGCTAATGGTGCAATTACAAACGAACTAATTGATGTGTTTGCTGACTTTGCTATTAAAAAAGAAAAAATAGAATATTTAGGTCTAGACGCAAGTGTAATAGCTTTAGATGCTATTATTACATCTAAAATAAAAGACAGAAATGTAACAGGTCAGAAAATATGCAGTGATCCAGATTTAGACGGAGAGGTAAAAGCTCACAATCTAAAACTTAAAGGATCTTCTCCTGGAACTTTAACTGGACCAGACTCAGATGCTTTACAAATAAAATCTAATACTACAATAGATTTTTTAAATACAACAGGAACTACAATTGCCTCATTAGATCAATCTGGTAACTTAACTGTATCAGGAACTGTAGATAATAGAAATATATCAACAGATGGTTCTAAATTAGATACTATATCTAACAATGCACAACCTAATGTAAAATCTAATTGGAATGAAACAGATTCTAATTCAGATGCTTTTATACAAAATAAGCCAACAATACCAGTTAATACAGATACAACATATAATATACAATGCGTTGATGGTGATAATTCTAATGAACAAAAAATTAGATTAGCTGCAAGTGGAAGCGGTAGTGGAGATGATGATGTTGTATTAGAAGCAGGAACAGGACTTTCTATTTCTAGAAGTGGTGATAAAATTACTTTTACAAATACTGTAGTAGATACAGATACTGTTTTAACAGCAGAACAAGTCCAAGATATAGTAGGTGCTATGATAGATGGTGGTACTGAAACTAATATATCTGTTACATATGATGATGCTAGTGGTAAATTAAACTTTGTATCTACTGATACTAATACTACATATAGTGTGATGGGCCCTGGCAATAGTTATGCAGCAGGGTTAGTTCCTGAAGGTGATTCTTCTCATACAGGACAATTTTTAAGAAAAGATGGTGCATGGGTAACACCTCCTGACACAAATACTACATATGTAGAAGCTACGAGTCAGTATATGGGCTTAATGTCTAGTGCTCACCATGATAAACTTGATGGTATAGCAGAAGGAGCAGAAGTTAATGTTAATGCTGATTGGAATGCTACAAGTGGTGATGCACAAATACTTAACAAACCTACTATACCTGCAGCATATACAGATGCAGATGCAGTAAGCGCAGTAGAAGCAGGTACAATTGAGCTTGCTAATGACCTTACTGTAAACTCTAATTTTATTTATTTAAAAGATCAAAGCGGTAGTGGGGCTGCTTCAAGGTTTAATACTGCAACTCTGACTGCTAACAGAACTTTAACTATGCCTGATGCTACAGGTACTTTAGCTTTAACATCTAATATAACGCCCACAGTAATAGGCCAGTTTTCTACTAGAGTATCTTCGTATTGGTCTGGAAGATATTATTATGGACACGCAAGTTATGGCTGGAATTATTTTGGTTGGAATTATGCTACTACATCGAAATCAACTTTAGATGATAGATATGTTCATATGGGTATGGTTTCACCTATGGCAACAGATAATGTAAAAGTAAGAGCAACTGTAAGAAATGACAGCAATACTGAAGATGTACAACTTTGTTTGTTAAAGGGTCCAAGACCAAATGGTAGCTCTTCTAATATTTCTTTAACAGAATTAGGTAGTGTTACTGTTACAATTTCTACTGTTGATTTACATTACAATGGAGATATTGATGTTACCGATGCTAACTTAGCAGTTGGTGATTTAGTTTTTTTAGTTGTAAGAAGAATATCAACTGCTGCAAATGCAACAAAATATATACAAGTAAGCGCAACAATATATGGCGAATAAATACATACCTGACGACATTAAAAATCTTTTTATACCTGGTATAGATGAAGATATAAAAAAAGCTGCGGATGATTGTACTAAAGAAGAGTTAATTGTTTTAGTCAATAGTTTAGTAGATGTGCTAAATGAAATTTTAAAAGAACAGAAAGGAGAAGAATAATGGCAACAATAAATACAGATATAGCACAAAAAATAGATATTATAGCTAGAGAAGATAACTCTACTACTATAAATTTAAATATTACAAACGATTCTGGTTCTGCTTTTGACTTAACTGGTTATACTGTAAACTTTAAAATATATCACGAATCAGAAGTTATATTATCCTTAACAAATGGTTCTGGTATTTTAAATCCTGCAGATAGCACAGGTACTTTAGATAACAGCGGTAAATTAGTAATAAATATTTCAAATACGCAAATGTCTATAAATCCTGGTACTTATAAACATAAATTAACACTAACTAAAAATTCCTCTATTCAAACTTGGATGTATGGAAAATTTAAAGTTAATAACGATTAAATAATTATATTTGTGAAAGATTTAGTTGAACAATTAAAGAGATTAAATCACGCCTGGAATTGTTCAAAAATAAAATGTACATGTGAATCTATAAATCTTAAAGATGAAGTAGATCTTGGAAATAAAATAATACAGGAAATGTGGGAAAAAGAAAAGAGATATATAAATCGCAAAAAAAATGGAGATATTTAAAAACGACAATTCCTGGAATGAAAAAGCTATAGTTGGTTTTATAGCTTTTGCTATTATGTGCATGATTATGGTTGCCGACCTTTTAACAGGTTGGGTTGGAACAGACTTAGTTATAAATGAGTTTGTTTACGATTCTTTTGTTTGGGTTGTACTTGGCTGTTTTGGCATATCAGGAGTAGAAAAATTTGCCAAGCAATGAAGAAAATTTTATTCGCCTTATTATTTAGTAGTTTAGCATGTTATTCGCAAGATAGTATGTTTGTGGACTGCTTAGGTACTGAAGCTCCTGACAATTGGTTAGGTGATGGTTTTTGTGATGATGGTTCCTATACATGGAATGGTAATCCTATAAACTTTAACTGCGAAGAGTTTGGTTATGATGCAGGAGATTGCGAACCACCATTACCAGAAGGTGTATATGGATGTACAGATCCTGAAGCGCCTAATTATAATCCTTGGGCTGATTATGATGATGATAGTTGTGTTGGGGTAAGTTGTTCTGACGGTGAAGCTAAAATGATTTTTGAAATTACTTTAGATCAATACCCAAGCGAAACTGGTTGGATATTAACAGACTTATCAACAGGTAACCCTGTAGAAAGTGTTACAGCTGGAGAATATTCTTACGAACAAGCAAATCAAACTATTATATATGATTTATGTGTACCTGAGACAGGTGTAGAACTTATATTAAGCGATATATACGGAGATGGTTTAGAGGGTTCTTTATGGGGAGGAGAAGATGGTAATTTTGTAATACTTGGTGACGCAGAGCCTTGCGGTAGTTTAGATACTCTTTGGGCGTTAGAAAGCCCTGCATTTGGTAGTGCTGCATATTCAGGGCCTATATGGTTACAACAATGTGACATACCTATTGTAGAAGGATGCACTAATACGTCATATATAGAATTTAATCCTTTTGCTAATTTTGATGATGGCAGCTGTGAAACATTACATACATTAGGTTGTATAAATCCTAATTCTTTTAACTACAACCCTGAAGCTACATTAAATGAGATAGTACCTACATGTAACTACACTCTTATTATAGAAGATGACGGTGGTGACGGCTGGGGTGATTGTTATATAGGTGTTGTGCAAGAAGATAGTATACTTGGTACATACACTATGGGCCCTGGGTCTTATTCGCAACAGTTTGATATAACCTTAGAAACAGATAAAGCTGTTAAGGTGTATTATTTTGAAATAGCTAACCCACAAACTCCTCCTGCAGAAGTTGCTTTCCAGACTATGCACAACTCATTTAAACTTATAAACTCAAACAATATTGTAACGCTACAAGGTGGTGTATATCCATTTGCTGATAACGGAGCTGGAGCTTTAAAAGCATACGCTCCACCTTTTTGGCATGTATATAACGCTTTACCTTTTTGTGGTGATTACTGTATTCCAAAAGTATACGGGTGTTTAGATGAACAAGCTTTAAATTATAACTCTGACGCAAACACAGATGATAGTTCTTGTATCGATATAGTAGAAGGTTGTACCTCATCATTTGCATTTAATTACGAATCACTTGCTAATGTAGACGATGGTTCTTGTGTAGCAGTAATTGTAGGTTGTATGAATAATCAAGCTTGGAATTATAATCCAGAAGCAAATACAGCTGACGAGTCTTGTTTATATTTTGGTTGTACTGATGAGTTAGCACTTAACTATGATAGCACTGCCAACGTAAATAATGATAATTGTATATACCCTGTTCCAGGGTGTACAGATCCTTTTGCATTTAACTTTGAAATGGAAGCTAATGTTAATGATGGTAGTTGCATTCCAGTTATAATAGGGTGTATGGATCCTACAATGTATAATTATAATGAACAAGCAAACACGGCAAG
>TARA_R100001591_G_scaffold2493_5_pt1 | contig 37790 bp, 35 predicted proteins | sample TARA_R100001591 | Tara Oceans TARA_R100001591 (sample SAMEA2622725) | marine metagenome | biome: marine biome (ENVO:00000447); feature: surface water layer (ENVO:00002042); material: "saline water (ENVO:00002010), including plankton (ENVO:xxxxxxxx)" | depth 5 m
TGAGACTGGCCTAGAGGTTGGTGCTAATACAGCTGCCCCTGACTTCACCGGTACAGTGTCCGAGTGGTACGAGACTCTTGTCGAGACCATTAACGACGTTTCTGCTCAGATTCACCGCAAGACGCTTCGCGGTGGTGCAAACTTCATCGTTTGCTCCCCTGAAGTTGCGAACATTCTTGAGTTCACCGCTGGCTTCCGTGCTTCCGTCACTGCTGACGACGAGCGTGGTACCGTTGGTGCTGTCAAGGTTGGAGCCCTGAGCAAGAAGTTTGATGTCCACGTTGACCCTTACTTCCCACGTCAGGTGATCCTTGTTGGCCGTAGAGGCGGTTCATTCCTCGAAAGTGGATATGTATACGCTCCTTACGTCCCGCTGCAGGTCACTCCCACCATCTTTGGACCCGAGGACTTCGTGCCTCGTAAGGGCGTGATGACTCGTTACGCCAAGAAGATGGTGCGTCCTGATATGTACGGACTCGTCATCTGCCGCGGCATGGTTGGAGAATCTGGAGCGTAAGCCTAGAACAACCTAACGGGTAAAAAGTTAAGCCCCCTCTTCCAAGTGGAGAGGGGGTTTTCTTTTTGAGGTAGGCCAAAAAATACCGCCAGCAAATTTTTGAGATTTTTCGTTTTTTAAAAAAAGGTTACTATTTATAAAAAGACCCACTTTAGGAGAACATACCATGGGAAAGAAACGTAGAGCAATCGCTCATCCAAATAAATTCAAAGCAAGAGCCAGAAATCTCGGCCGAACCCGAGCCCCTGCTGCCGCGCCTTCCAACAGCGAGGCAATTGAGGAATTGGCAACAAAGGTTGAGGTTGCCCCTGCCCCTGAGCCCGTTGTCGCCACTCCCGCTGTAGCTGAAGAAGAGCCCGCTCCTGTTAAACGCGCAAACTCAGCGAAAAAGAAGACCAGCAAAACTCGTAGAACAACAACTAAGAAGGTCGATTCTTCTGAAGCATAGTAAAACGGGCCTGTTTCCTGTTTCTCGTACTACTTATGCTTAGGAGGATCCGTGATGGCCCAGCCCACTTTAACGCCGTCAAGCAACACGAGCGTTTCCAAACTACCAGTTACAGGCACAGCAGGCGATGTAGCTTCCGCTTTGCCTTTTGGCATTTATTCTAGCAATACTGACTTTCTGTCCGGCGCCGCAGAGCAGGTTGCGTATACCTATAAGAAGCTGGGCGGTGACGTTTTAGACATTGAGCTGAAAGCTTCAAACGTTTACGCAAACTATGAAGAGGCTGTATTAGAGTATTCATACCTAATCAACACTCACCAAGCTAAAAATGTTCTTTCCGATGTCTTGGGTGCTACAACCGGCACATTTGATCATGACGGCAGCCTAAAAACGGGCCCAGAAGGAATTAACTTAAAGTTTCCTCGATTTGAATTCGCCTATGCACGACGAGTTGCAGATGCCATCTCTACGGAAGCCGGCTCAACAGGCGGCACACTTACAGAATACTCTGCTAGCTTTTCTTTGGAAAACGGGGTGCAAGATTATGACTTACAAACAATCATTTCCGCTTCTGCAGATGAGAGCGCCAGTGATTTTTACAATCTTGTAGGAAACAACAAAGTCCAGATTCGACGTGTTTACTATATCTCTCCTCGTGCAATGTGGAGATTTTATGGATATTATGGCGGAGTAAGCGTCGTTGGCAATATGAACACCTATGGCCAGTTCGCGGATGACTCTACATTTGAGATTATCCCAACTTGGCAGAATAAGATGCAGGCTATGACATATGAGGACTCAATTTACACAAGAACGTCCCATTATTCATATGAGATTATTAACAATAAGCTGCGATTATACCCTGTCCCACAAGCAGATCTGACGCACAGAACAATGTGGGTGTCCTTTACAGTGCAGAAAGACCCATTTGAAGAGTATGATGACAGAAAGAGTGGCATTGAGGGCGTGAACAACATGAACACCATTCCGTTTGACAATGTTCCTTACGAAAACATTAATGCAATCGGAAAACAGTGGATCCGTCGCTTTGCTTTGGCCTTATCTAAAGAGACTTTGGGCCAAATTCGAGGTAAATTTGCAACTTTGCCGATTCCTGGCGATAACGTGACTCTAAACCACTCAGAATTGTTGTCACAAGCCAAAGAGGAGCAAGAAAAGCTTAGAACAGAATTGAAAGAAGTGCTTGATCAGCTTACTTACACTGCAATCATGGAAGACGATGCCAAGATTGCCGATGCAGCTAGCAAGATTAATACTTCAATTCCAATGAAGATCTATGTGGGGTAGATAAATGTCCGATGAAAACAATAAATGGTCACAACCCGACGCTCCGCCCCCACCCTTGTTCACCGGACAGCCTGAGCGAGATCTAGTAAAGCAGGTAAACGATGAGCTTATTGAAAGGGTCATCGGCCAGACCATTGTTTACTATCCTATTGATATTGAACATACCGACTTTCATGATCTGTATGGCGAAGCCATGAGAAAAACCTTTTTGCCGCCAGTTAGGGTGCATGCTTTAGTAGAGTTTGAGGGAATTAAGACCAAATATACATCTGGTGTTGGCCTGGACAAGGAAGCGGGGATTGTTGTACACTTTCACAAGCGAAGATTGACAGAAGATCAAGATCTTTATGTAAGAGAAGGCGATTTCGTTTTATATGGCAACCTGCATTATGAAATCGTGGCCTTGGAAGAACCCCAGCAGCTATTTGGTCAGATTGAGCACAGATTTGAGATCGTTGCCAAGTGTATTAAGGCAAGAAAGGGGGTATTCGATGGCAGTTAAGATTGTTAGGCCAACTCGCGCCAAACCTGTTAGAAATAACACTAAAAACGAACAAGAAACAATTGACTTGTTTATGACCCCCTCTACACTAGAAACGGTCGACCGTGCATTATTCGAATTTATCGATGAGGTGCTAAATATTCACTTTACCAAGGCCGATCAGGAGGCAGCAAAGGTGCCGGTGATCTGGAACTCTGCAGAGAGGACATTTCAGATCAAAAATGACAAAGATTTGAGAGATTCTGAGGGACACATCAAAATGCCGATTATCACAGTCGAAAAGACTTCGGTTACAAAGGATCCTCGCCAGCATGGAACAATTGTAGCAACTCTTGCCCCTCTTGACGGCGTGAATGGTGGGGAGTGGGTCGTGGCAAGAAAGATAAAGCAAGACAGGACATCTTTATTCGCCGCGTCGAATAACGCCCGCCAGTGGGACTCTAAAAATGGTGTGATCGGGGCCCAGACGGGCATTGGTGAGCCGTACCATCCTGCTGAAAATAAAGAGATTGTGTATGAAACGTATACTACACCAATTCCCGTGTATGTGAATGTGACTTACTCAATTGTACTGCGTGCACAGTATCAACAGCACCTAAATGATCTATTGACCCCGTTCCTTACACGGACAGGTCACTGGAACATCATGGAAATTAATCATGATGGGCACTTTTATGAGGCCTTCTTGCCAACTGAATATTCTACAAACAATAACGTCTCCGATATGTCAGAAGAGGAGAGAACTTACGAAACCAAATTTGATATTCGTGTATTAGCATATTTAGTGGGACAAGGGCACAACCAGCAGGGCCCCCTCATTGCGAAAAAAGAAAACCTTGTCAAAGTACGATTGCCCCGCGAGCGAGTTATTGTTGAGGAAGAACATCCCGATAAAAACAACGGGCAATTTTATAAAGAGTAAAATGGAGATTGGGTCAAACCGTTACTATTTACTATACGATAAGGCTCAACATATGCAAAAGAGCATTTGCAAAATTTAAAAGTTTTTAAGGAGTTTAAAAAATATGTCAGTCAAGAAGTTCAAATTCGTCTCCCCCGGCATCTTTATTAAGGAGGTCGATAGATCCTTCAGAGAGCCAGCCGCACCTTTGGTAGGCCCCGTAATTATTGGTCGTGCCCCCTTCGGTCCGGCAATGCGCCCCATCAGGGTAGAATCTTTTGGAGATTTTGTCCGCACGTTCGGAAACCCCGTTAGCGGTTATAAGGGCGGAGATCTTTGGCGCCACGGAAACTTGGGTGGCCCTACTTACGGTGCATATGCTGCACAAGCATACCTCGCCGCCAACGTAGGTCCCGTTAACTATGTTCGACTCCTAGGCACGCACAATGCCAACAAGACCGCAGACGCCGGCGCTACTGCAGGCTGGACAACATCAAAAAACCAGACCGAGTCCCACGAGACCAATGGTGGAGCCTATGGCCTTGTCTTGTTTGATTCTGCATCGGTCTCCCAAACTGTCACCGGATTCGTTAGTGGAACACTCGCCGCAGTCTGGTATCTAGAAGAGGGCAGCATCGTTCTCAAGGGTACCCGCCGAAATGGCGTTGGTGGCACCGCAGTTACTTCTTCTGCTGCTCTCATGAGAACGACCAATGCCGCTACTCATGAGTGCCGTGCAATTATTAGAGATGCTAGCAACGCTGTAGTAAAAGAAACCTCCTTCAACTTTGATAGAGACTCGGATATTTATATTCGCAAGGTCTTTAATACAAATCCGCAGAAAATCAACAGCAGATTTACGAAAGCAGACGATATAGAAAAGTATTGGCTTGGTCAGACCTACGATCAAATGGTTGAGACAACAATCACTGGTTCTGGTGTGGATCACACCCTCGCCGCAATCGTTGGCCTTAAGAAGGGGTCAGTTGGATTCCACGATCAGGAACTGGCATACCAGAACGGTAAAACAGGTTGGTTTATCGGTCAAGATATGGGTGTTAACACGGCTTTCCGTGCAACCAGCGCACAAAAGCTATTTAGGCTTGTTGGTCTAGAGGGTGGTGCCTCCACGCAGAGACGCTTCAAGGTCTCCATCGAAGACATTAAGGCCCCCAGCAACCCAGATATTTACCCTTACGGCTCATTCTCAGTCGTGCTGCGGTCCCTCTCAGATACGGACAACAAAGTGCTGGTAGTTGAAAGATTCACAGGATGTAATATTGACCCTGACTCTCCTGATTACATCGCCAAGAAGATTGGTGATATGTATCTGGAATGGAGTGATTCTGAAGCCCGCTTTAGAGAGTACGGAGATCATCCAAATAACTCTACGCACATTCGGGTTGAAATGGATGATGCCACACACAATGGTTCCGTGGAGCCTTCGCTGATTCCCTTCGGAGTTCTCGGACCCCCGGCGCCCAAGCCGATTAAGTTTATCCCGGGCCACGGCCCTGCCGTAGCCGGCGGAGATTCTGCAGGCTCAACCGCACTAGACGACGACGCCACCACCAACGCCGTTGGACCCGCTCATGTTGGCGCGTACTTCATTGGAGCAAACGCGATTCCACAAGCAAAGCATGTCGCCCTCGGAAACGTGCTGGGAGTAGACGGAGCATTCTCTGGCTCACTGCGATTCCCTGCCCTTCTCATGGTTTCCTCGTCTCTTGACGCTGGTCTTTCCGACCAGACTGACGCATACTTCGGTGTTAACACGAATCGAAGCAGAACGTCTAGTAGACATGATGAGAGTGTAGTAGATTACTTGCTTCCAATTGATGAGTCAACAAGTGCGAACTCTTGGGATCCAAAGCCTGGATTCGAGCACTCATACATGTTCTCCATGGATGATCTAGCATATGATACAGCACTTGGCTGCATGAACTATGTGTCAGGATCCCGCATTTCTGGAGATTCATACTCAGCACTCAACTCATTCAGTGCAACCCTTGACTTGGGCTATGACCGCTTCACTACTGTCTTCCACGGTGGCCACGATGGTGTCAACATTACCGAGATGGAGCCTTTCAACAACGAGATTGTGAAGGTAGCAGGAGCATCACAGTACAACAACTATGCTTACAACAGTCTTCACAGAGCAATCACTTCTGTCGCAGATCCTGAGTTCATTGAGATGAACCTTCTGTCAGTGCCCGGCCTCCGCGCCGCAGGCCTAACAAACTATGCTATGGAAGTCTGCGAAGAGCGCGGTGATGCCTTGGCAATTATCGATGTAGCTGACGGCGACTACACTCCTCGTACGGAGTCCAGAGACAGCGCCCAGAACAGAAGAGGTTCAGTATCTACAGCAGTAGCAAATATGAAGAGCCGCAGGCTTAACACGAGTTACGGTGCAACATACTACCCCTGGGTTCAGATTTTGGACGAAGCCCGAAGCACCAACGTGTGGGTTCCGCCTTCTGTCGTTGCCCTCGGCACGTTGGCTTCCTCTGAAGCCGCGAGCGCAGTCTGGTTCGCCCCTGCAGGATTCAACCGCGGCGGTCTAACAGACGGTGCAGCAGGAATTCCTGTTATTTCCGCCCGTCAGAGACTGTCCCGTAAGGATCGTGACTCACTCTATGAGAACAATGTCAACCCAATTGCTAAGTTCCCTAATGAGGGGCTAGTAATCTTCGGACAAAAGACGCTTCAGGCCCAGCCCAGCGCCCTTGACCGAGTTAACGTACGTCGCCTGATGATTTACCTCAAGAAGGAAGTCTCTAGAGCTTCTACCCAAGTCCTGTTTGACCAGAACGTCGAATCTACTTGGAACCGCTTCAAGAGCCTTGTGGATCCCATCTTGGCTGGCGTAAAAGCACAGTTTGGACTCACTGAATATCGACTAATTCTTGATGAAACCACCACTACGCCAGACTTGATTGATCAGAACATTCTATATGCGAAGATCATGCTTAAGCCTGCCAGAGCGATTGAGTACATTGCGATTGATTTCAATATCATGCCAACAGGTGCTTCTTTCGATGATTAAAGTTGGAAGAAAAAATACAAATTTGATTATAAAACTATATAATAACAAGGAGAACAAGTAAAATGCCATTTTGGACAACACCCACAGAAGGAACTGGTCGCGACCCTAAAAGAGGTTTTAGGTTTCGAGTTCAAATCGGAAACATTACCGGACTCGGCTCTTCCGGGTACATGTGGTATGCAAAGTCTGTAGACAAGCCCAGCTTCGAAATCAGTACACAGGAGCATGATTATTTGAATCATAAGTTTAAGTTCCCGGGTAAGACAACTTGGTCTCCTGTTAGCATGAAGATGGTTGATCCAACGAATCCAGATATGGCAGCCACTTTGTCTGATATCGTCACATACGCAGGATATCACCCTCCATCAACCGCCGATGATCATACCTCGATGTCAAAGTCCTCGGCTGTTAAGACCTTGGGTGATGTGTATATTGAGCAGATCGATGCCAACGGCACTATGATTGAAAAATGGACGCTTAAAAATGCTTGGATTTCCAAGGTAACATATGGTAACCTAGATTATAGTTCAGAAGAGCTAACAGAGGTAGAAATGGAATTTCAATATGACTGGGCCACGTTAGAAACGAAGACAGGAAGCGCCCGCACCGGCGCCGATCCAGGCAACACCGAGTGGTGGGGCGCCAATGATCCATATCCTACCAACACGCCCTAATTAATACAATTGACAACAACTTAATGCTATAATGAAAAGAGAGGTGATTTTTGTCAAGAAATAATGATGATCGATTGACGCCAACAACCGGCGCAACACAAGATGCATCCACCGAAACTCCTACAGCAGCAACACATACTAATGAGACGGCTAACACTGCTTCGCCGTTTCAGTTTGTTGCGCCTACTGAGTTCGTGGAACTGCCCTCACGAGGTGAGTTTTACCCCGAAGGGCATGTACTAAGCGGAGTCGAAACAATTGAAATTCGACAAATGACGGCAAAAGATGAGGACATTCTAACGTCTAGAGCTTTACTAAAGAACGGTACTGCTCTCAACAGAATGATCAATAATCTAATTGTCGATAAACGAATTAACGCAAACAACATGTTAGTTGGCGATAAGAACGCTATTATTGTTGCAGCACGGGCTTCAGGCTACGGCCCAGAGTACCTTACAAAAGTAACTTGTCCAAACTGTGCTGAAACGTCAACATGTGAGTTTGATTTGGGTGAAGTTACGAATACGGATCCTAACGCATATACTGAGTACGATGCGGTTACTAGAGAAGGTGCTCACTTTAATATTACGCTTCCTGCGACCAACGCAACAGTCACTGTAAGAATGCTTACTGGAGCAGATGAGGAGCGAACTGCAAAGAATAACCGCATTCACAAGAAAGCGGGAGTCCAAGCTGGCACAACGCTAACAGGCCAGCTTCGAAGCTTTATTGTCGCTGTTAATGGCGATACAACACAAAAAAACATCGCGTATTTCGTAGATCACATGCCAGCAAGGGATTCTAGGTTTTTACGCACTATTTATAGGGTCATTACGCCAAATGTAGACATGGTTCAGCAGTTCATCTGCTCACACTGTGACTACGCTACAGAAATGGAGGTGCCGTTTACTGCGGACTTTTTTTGGCCTGACCGATAATTATATGGAGCAAGTGTATGAGCAATTCTTCTTCCTGAAGTATAAGGGAGGGTGGAGTTTGACAGAAGCATACAGTTTACCCATCGGGCTCAGAACATGGTTTGTTGAAAGATTGGTAAAGCAAATAGAGGCCGAAGCAAAAGCTATTCAAGAAGCTGGTAAAGCAAGATGAACGGTCTCTCCCCTCACACCTACCCTCACAGCTTTATCAAACATCAGCAAGCTTAAAAAGCCGGGAGTTCGCTCCCGGCTTTATTTTTATAAAACACTATTTATTTTAGCAACAAGGTTATTACGCGCTATGCAAGACTTAAATGAAGACAAATTAGAAGAGTTTGAAATCAATTTCGATCACTTGAGAGACCCAGAACTACGAGAAAGCTTTTTGGCTTCTTTTGGTTACATGGTCAAGTCCTTATTGAAAGGGATGTTTGGCAATAGAGTGCCACAAACAAGAGTAATCGGAACAAAATCAGAAGTAGAGGCGTTTGCAAAAGCACTTGGCTCAGAGCGTAATTACTTGGCAACCTTACAGAACTATGGGCTAGACAATCCCAGGGCAGTAAAGAACAAAGCGGTACTCAGAAAGAATGTATCTAGCTTTGAAAGGAAAACGGGTCTAAAATGGCCGTTTAAGGTATAGTGAGTTATGGCAGATAAGTTTACCGAAAGAGATGTAGCTATCGTAAAAGAGCTTGAGTCTGTCGTGGAAAGCTTAAAGGAGGCTAGTGCCACCCTTGCAGAGAACTTTAAAAAAACCGCCGCATCAGCCTCAAAATTATCATCAGAAGAGCAAAAGCGATACGATATAAGCCAAAAAAACACCGATACGCTACAAACTGAGGCAGCCTTATATGAGTCAATTGGCCAAAAAGCTTCAGACATGCAGATCCGAGCGGATTACATGTACGATGCCGCTGAGCGCCGCTTGGAACTTCATCAAAGATTGTTGGCCGCCGACCGAGAGCGTCTGGAACTTCGATTAAAAAATGGCGAGATCATGGAGGAGATGTATGAACAGAAACTCCTGACGTTAAAAGCAAGCGAAGATGTGCAGCTTCAAGAGCAGAAAAGGCTAACTCAATTAAAGGGCGCTAAGTCTGTTAACAAGGATATAGCTGATGGCATTATGAAAATGGCCGGCCTCTCAGATGAGTTATCTTTAGAAGGTAAGCTCCTGGCGGCCTTTGCTAACGGAGCAAGCCTTAAAGACATCCTAGGCGGCGTATACGGAAATTTGAAAAAAGCAGAATTTGGCACATTTGCTTTAGATGCTGCAAGCAAAAAATTGACTGGAGGCATCATTGCCCTTGCTACAGCCGCCTTCCACCAAGCATTAGCTTTGGATTCTGCTCAGTCAGACCTCGACAAACTTACAGGCGGTATGGGACGCTATAACCAAGTTGTGGAAGACGCATACCAGAACAATAAAGCTTACGGTGTCACTGTTGAGAATGCATCATCTGCTACAGCAAACTTATTCCGAAATACTAGTCAGTTTTCACTCATGAATCAAAAGACACAAGGCGAACTAATTGATACTGGCGCTTTGTTAGAACAAGCCGGAGTTAGCGCTGACGCTTTTTCGATGGGTCTAGAAGTATCTATGAAAGCCCTTGGGAACACGGCAGAACAAGCACGAGATACCCAGACTGACTTACTTAGATTCGCTCAAGAACTAGGAATGTCGCCACAAATGATGGCTGAAAGCTTTGCCGACGCCGGCCCAGTCCTCGCTAAATTCTCATACAACGCAGAGCGCAATTTTAAAGACGTCGCGAAGGCTGCTAAGGCTACTGGTATGGAAATTAGTAGAATCTTAGATTATACACAGCAATTCGACACATTTGAAGGCGCCGCAGACAAAGTTGGCTCTCTTAATGCTATGCTTGGTGGCGACTTTGTAAATGCTATGGATCTTATGGCAGCCGAAAACCCAGCCGAGCGTATGAGAATGATTACAGATGCTGTTAATGAGGCCGGTAAGAGCTTTGAAGATATGTCGTATTATGAAAAGATGGCCATTGCAGAAGCCGGCGGCTTTGCCGATGTGCAAGAGCTTTCAAAAGCGCTTTCAGGAGACCTAGATACACTCAATGTTTCTACAGAACAGCAAGCTTTGGAGCAAGAGCGACTGGCAGAAATTGCCAGAACTAACCAAGATGTACAATCTCAGCTTGCTGCAGCTTTTGCAGCCATGGCTCCCGATCTTAAGTTTATTATTGATAAGGTTAGTAACGGACTCAATAAAGTGTTGCCAATATTAGCCAGACATGGTGGAAAAATAATCGTCATGCTTGGCGCCCTAAAAGTTGTTGCCATGGCCGCCCAGTTCGCCATGGCGCTAAAAACGCTGGGATTAATATCAAATACAGCCGCACTAGGAGCAAACAGATTAGCAGGCCTTAAGAATATTGCTATGTTCGTCGCTGAGAAGGTCGCAATCGGTCTTTCGACTGCTGGTTATATATTGTATGCTGGTGCTCTAGGTACTGTAACGTTGGCCAAATTCGCCCTCGCCGGCGCAGCAAAGCTTTTGGGCATGGTCATGGCTGCCAACCCGATTGGCTTAGCTATTGTCGGAATCCTTGCCGTTGGTGCTGCGATTTACGCGCTTGTTAACGGGTGGGAAAAAACAGTAGATATGATGAAGACCATTGGAATAAGGCTCTTTCAAGTAATTACTTTTCCTATGAGGGCTGCTGTTGCATCCGTCATCGGCGGCTTCAACCTCATTATTAGAGGTATGAACAAGATCCCCGGGGTCAATATTCCGATTATTCCCAACCTTAGCGGTGCCATGGCAGCAGGAATTCCCATGTTATCAAATGGAGCAAACGGACTGCCCCAGGACATGATGACGATCACAGGCGACGGCCCAGGCGGTAAAGGTGAAGTTACTACACTACCACAAGGGGCATCAGTGGCTCCCGCTAATACGAATTCTCCCGCAGTCGAGATGACCCGGGTTATTACAGCCGCTCATCAGATGGGACGTACCGAGAAAGGCATGGGAGGCGGCCAGCCTGTTCAAATCACGTCTGTCTTACAGCTAGACAAGAGGGTCTTGGCAACAGCCACTGAGGAAACTGTGATTGGGCTATTGGATCCCGCGCAGGGATAGGAGGGTAGAAGATGGGCTTTATAGACAAATTAAACGATCAGCTAAGGGGACGAGACAGCCTATTTGATGAAAATGAAGGTAAGTTTGACGATAGAACCGAAATTTATGCTAATGGTAATAAACTATTTTTAGAATTTTATCACCTACCCTCCGATAAATCTGTTGCATTTAAAGGCTATATTACCTCGTGGTCAGATAAATTCGAATCTAGATACAATGCTGAAACGGTATACGGCCGAAACGACGATATTCACACTTTTGAAGGCACTACAAGAAGCATATCACTTAGTTGGGATGTGGTTGCTGGTAGTTACGAAGAAGCAAGAAATAATCTTGCGCGCGTCTCGATGCTGGCCCAGTTTTTGTACCCCGCTTACAAAATGAAGACTTTCAATTTTTCAAACTCTACCGGAGCCCCACAAGACCTCAAGGTTGGAACGATGACAAAAGCGCCGCTAATCAAAGTCAGATTTGCAAACTTGGTCATGGATGCTAGAGGTTCAGTAAATAGTGTGGATGCGAAAGATACTGGCTTATTGGCTGCTTTGGATGGCCTCACAGTTGAGGCAGATTTAGAAGCTGGCGTGTTCGACAGCGCCGGCCTTGCGACCCCAAAGGTGTTCAAGTTATCTGCCAACTTGTCAGTATTGCACGAGCACACTCTTGGGTGGGACAACGATTCCAAGGTGTGGCTAGGAACAAGCGAGAACGCCGGCGCTTACCCATATAATGCTTTTGGTCCCCAGAGCTATGAAGGTGGCTCTAGCACAGCCGCCCCGACTGCAGGTGGCAGTTCCACTCCCGCCCCGACCCCTTCGGGAGCTACCCCGCCAACATCCAGCACACCATAGGTATAAATTATGAGCAGCAGATATCACGGAAAAAATAAAAAGACTACTGATTTGACGACTCATAAGGAGTTGTTAGAGCGCCGCGCCACCACAAAAATTAACCACTTTGAAACGCCGAAACTGAACCACCCAACTCCCGAGCAAAGAGAGCAGATGACGCAATCTGTACATGTGTGGAAAGAGGGTGACCGATTTTTCAAATTAGCCCACCATCACTACGGTGATTCAAAATATTGGTGGGTAATTGCATGGTGGAACTTGAGGCCTACAGAAGCCCACGTTAAAATCGGAGAAGTGCTTCGAATCCCGGGCCCCCTTGGTCAAGTGATGAGTATTCTGAAGAGGAAGATTTAAAATGGCATTACCTCCAAAGCCAACGCCAATAAGGTGGACTCCATCGCAGGAGATCGTAGATGCTGTTAATAAAATAACCTTATATGTACCAAATGCTGAAGGTGAGATAGTTCCAGTTGAAGGAGATATCTCTCCTCCGTACACAGCTGAACAAATCGGAGAAATCTCAGCTCAGGCTTTGATAACTGCCCTTGGTTTTGATGAAGAATTTGGTGAAGCCAGCAAAGACTTTGATGCGGATCCTGGGCCTGCAATTACCCCCTGGGAGTACAAGAGTGTTAACGATGAACTCCGTGACGGCAACGATCTATCATCAGATCTATACAGGTGGCTAGCCTCCGGCGCCTCAAGCGGGCAGGTTACCCACCAGAACGGCGATGGCAGCAAAGAAGTTACTTTAGACAACCAAGACTGGCTTGACGAAGATAATGGAACCAGGGGCATACTTGGCGCCCCCGACACTTTTCAAATTCCTCGCAGTGTGCAAAACGAGTATATGATCAATGATGGGCGCACTATGGGATATACAAATCGTTGGCTCGATGACTATAGGGCCGATTCAGAAGGTAACCTCATGTCCCTTGCTACTCACGGTGCATTTAGTATGGTCAAGGCAGGAACTCAATCTTCCGGCATGGATAAAATAGACGTATCAAGCATACCTGCATATGTGCCATATTTCGTGTCTAACGGCGGCCGCGCTACCTACCTAGCTGGCACTGGACCCACTTATACTCTGGCTGAGTATTACCACCAAACACAGGTTGACAGCGCCTTTCTTCAACTGCGAGCTACTAAGATCTTTACTGCAATTAGGGCAGTTAGGGCGGCCTACCAAGAGGATGCCGAGGGTGCCCAAGAGATCAGCAACCAGCGCGCTGAACTAGAGGCCTTACGACAACGACAAAACTCAACCGATCCTGAAGATGCTTTATCTGCCGAAGAACAGGCGCGCCTAAGAGCCCTGGAGGCCGGCCTTGGAGACCTGTCCGATGTGGCTGCGCAAAATAACTTTATTGCAGATCAGGCACGCGGCGGCGAAGACTATGCAAGCGAATTTCGCTCAAAAGAGCAGTGCTTTTTATTGACAAAGATCATTTCTCTAGCACAAGCCAACATGTCGAGAAGGGCAGTGTATGATACGGAGTCCGAAGGCCCCAAAGCTTATGCTGTGCAAGGCACCCCCGGTCAGATTGTGAGTCAGCTAACTTATGATCCGAGTTATTCGGCATTTTACATGATTCCACCGTCCAGGCTATCTTATCTGGTACCAGCCGTAAAGTTTTATCAGGTTTTGCACCAATATTACGGCCGGCCAAACGCTGCCGGTGAAAGGGAAACGGTTGACTTAGCTAAGCCAGTAGATTTTGAAGTTCCCTTCTTTCAACACATTACAAATCATTCAGTTGAACAGATTATGTCGGGAATGTACGGTGGTAAAGGCGGCGGAGTTGGCTTAAAATCATTTGAGTGGACCTATCAGGGCTCGAATCCCGCTTCGTCAAGAAGAGATATTAAGGCAAAACTAGTTTTACATGCTCAGTCTTTCACAGATCTCCTAGAGGAACATAGAACCTCTCTGACAGACTCTGAGGGTGAAGCATTTCAGCATGCTTTTAACTATACAGATTTGGCCATTAGAAGAAATCGCGACCACTTACAGGCACCAGACGTTCTATATCAGCAATTGAAAGTTGTTGTAGGTTGGTCTTTACCTGAAGCTACGACAGAAAGCTTACAGTTTACTCCTGATGAAGTCGCCGCAATTAGAAACTCGCGTGTGACCATGTATCTGACAATTATCGATCATTCATTTGATATTGCCGACAATGGAACTGTTGATTTTACGATTGAATATCGAGCATGGGTTGAAGGGGCCTTTACGTCACCAGAATCAAACATTTTAATTAATGAAAACTTGATGAGAAGAAATGCCGAGCGAGAAGAGGCTATGCGGTTAATGAGAGAAGACCTTTCTGCTGGCTCTGATGCTACATGTACAGATGAAGACATGGCTGAGCTTCGAAGAAGAATAACAAATTCGATTCAGCTTGACAAAGCAGACGCACACGTTTCTTTGATTGAGGGCCTGGAGAGTAACAAGCCACACTCCCGCGTATTTAGATATAGGGTGCCTGTTGCAGAGGTGGTTAGCTATATTAGAAGTCCAAATTTCGCAATGTCCCCCACGCCATACCAGTCAAATGTGCCCGATGCAGATTTGACGTCTACTACCGGAGTGGCCGCGGACTTGAAATCACAAATTAATTTCCCAACTAGCGTGGACTTTAACAATTCAGAGAACAACCCAACAGTTGAGAAGATTATGGAAAATGTTTACACAAGAGCCGCCGGCGGCGATCTAAACATACCATATTTCTTCCTTGGAGATATTGTTAATGTTGCTCTAGAAAACATTAACAAAGTAGACCTACAATCTAGTGGTGGCGTAGATGCTCTTCGTAGATTTAATAAAATGAGAGTTTTGTTAGGCCCCGTGGAAATTAGAGATCCAGAAGGGCAACAAAGCACCCCAATGCAAATCAACATGGCAGATATTCCTATTTCTGTAAATTACTTTATGGAGTGGTTTATGGGCAAGATTATTTCTAAACAGAAGGTGTCATGGTTCTTATTAGAATTTATTAAAGATTTAACAAAAGATCTTGTGCTAAGAACACTGACTTCAGAGGACTGCTTCGGCGGCGCCCATCGTCAAAGAGCTAAATTCACCAACTTGTATCTTGTGGGCTCTGAAAATAGTGGCCAAGATCCGATTGGCGCCTTAATCGCATCGAAGGCCGGAAATAGCAATTCACCAACGGGTCAATCTAAGCGCTTTTTTATTGATGAGTTTTCGGGAGTTGGCTCTAACATGCCAATTTTGGCTCAAGACGCAGAAGATGAGGAAAAGCCCACAGAAGGAATGTACCACTATGTGTTATGCTACGCCTCAGATCCAGTGCCTCGCCAGTTAAATGGTGATTTCACAAAAGACGTTAAAAAGGGAGTTTTTCACTTTCACATTGGTACCAACAAGGGTATTGTAAAACGAATTCGATTTTCAAAAACAGATCAGCCTTATTTACGAGAGGCTAGATATTTTGGCCAAGGGTATTCTGGTATCTCGCAGCTAAGAGAGCCGTATAAGGTAAGTATTGAGATGTATGGCAACTCTAAGGTATTCCCAGGACAAACTATTTTTGTGGATCCTGCTGGATTGGGATACGCACTGGGTAGACCAAATGAAGAAGGCTCATATGCTCATTTATTGGGTTTAGGCGGCTATCACATGGTAATCAACGTAAAGAACGTCATCGAAAAGGGCAAGTACGACACAACAGCAGAGTGTGTATGGGTCTACCGAGGCTCCCCAGCCGGAGAGATCACTACCGGTCCCGATCCGACCACTCCGGTTAGAGCCTCGACCGAGTGTCAGGTCTGGAGTCAGGTCGGAGATGAACTTCAGGTTCACAGCGGCTATACGCCCCCGCCTGCAGGCGAAGCGCCCGTACCAACAGCAACAGATACATCGGGGGATGATACATAATGGAAGTTCGTGGAATAGACCCAACAACTAGAGAGTATAAGGGCAAAAACAAGCTGTCCACTCTGGCCTTATTTTATTATCGCACACTTTATTCTGCCACTTTTACAACTGGCGGACTCCGCGACATCAAAAAAAGTGTTCGTAATTTTGATTATGGAGAGAGAATTTTTTATGGTCGTGTAAACCATGAAATGGCCCCAATTATGCCAAAAGAAGAGTTTTTGGTAATGGCCACATCTTTGCGCGCAGACAAGGTTGTTAAAGTTATGAATTTCGTAGCCAAAGCCTTTGAAGACTTCCAAAACGCGTTCTTCGTCGCTACTGAAAAAAAGCAAATTAGTTTAGACGAAGGTTTTATGTCCCGCCCAGCCCCGCTGAAGGGCTTCGAATCCGCGGTCGCCAGCTATGGCGAGTATCGCCGGGCGCTGTACGAATTATTTGTAGAGAAGTTAAAGAAAGACAAGCAAAAAGAGATTTATATCAGAGACTTTGACTCATTTGTTCCGTATCTTGACAGTTTTATCGAAGATATCGCATCAGTGGCACCATTCACATTCAGCGCCTATATGCGAAGCAAATATGCTTCACCGCATACAACAGGGCTGGTCATTGATTTAGCTGAATTTAATGCCTCCAAGGATGAAAAGAAGGTCGCCCGAGTTTACAACAATCAGAATTATCCATTTTATGAAAACATGGCAATGCAGTTCGGATTCAGCATTGACAAGAACGTGCCATATAGATTGGTCGCAGATTTGAACTCGCCTGCCATGATCAGATATATGAAACAGTTTGGATTCAACGATCATATAGATGTGTTTAGAACTTGCTATCAGTTGACATGTATCAAAGATTATAATGTTTTTAAGTCTTTATATACAACATATTACAATTCTTATGTGTCTTTCAACCGTTCTGTGTCTGTCCCGAGGATGAGGAAAGATGGAAAGTACACTCCAAAAAATATTTTTAGAGAACCTAAAGATCTTGTTTCGATTAATGTAGAATATGGAGAAAAGTGGTTTTTGGAAAAATACATGAAAATTCGAAATGCGGAAGAGGGCGGAAAGTACACACCAGAAAGAATGAAGCAATTAGCAGATCGTGCCAATCGTATCAGTAAGGTGCGTACGAAAGAGCATGCTTTGGTTTTGGTAGATCAACAGTTTAGAGATGTGTCACATATGCCAGGGTCGGTAAACCACATACAGAAAAACTTTGAAAAAAGAAAACAAAGAAATGGCCAGCCATCCATGACAGCCTCTCACGAGACAAAATATTAAAAAAAGCTTGACAACTTTGTTGCTTCCGGTTATTCTCTAAATCAAAGGTAGGTGTGCGTGCTTTTTCAAGCCCTCGATAATAAGCAAGAGTGTGTCGGCATTTATGTCGATAGCAAACTTGTGTATGAAGACTTTCCACAAAATTTAACACGAACTTGGTCGTATTCTCCGTCAATTGACGACGAGCAGGTTGAGTACGCTAGCCTGTATTGTGTCGGAAGCGAGTTAGGGGACGTATGCCCAGAAGAGCATAAGGAAGAATGGGATAGGGTCTCTTCACGCATGCGAGCTTATTTAAAGGCCTTTGTGTCTTCCGGTGTTTCGCTGGATGAAAACTGCTACTTCGATTTGGTGCCCGAAAGGTATCTTATGGAGTTTTGCGAGATCAAGAACAAAATTACGGAACATGTTTTCGCTGAGTACCCTCGTCCTGAAAACTATGAGCAGACCCTAGCAACGACAAGACTAGTCAGCCAAATCTCCGCTCAGAAGCTAAATATAAATCCTAACAACATCAAGCAGTTTCGTGCTAACAAGCAGTGCCGAAACCTACTAAAAAAGATTAATAAAACGGCCCCATATTGCAAGTACATTGTAGATGGTACAAAAACTGGTCGTTTAACCACTAGTCCAACCAGCTTTCCGATACTCACTTTGAAAAAAGAGCACCGTACCATTCTAGAGCCAAACAATGACTGGTTTGTGGAGCTAGATTTTAATGCCGCAGAATTGAGAGTCTTGTTATCACTGATTGGAAAAGAACAGCCAGAACAAGATATCCATAATTGGAACATTGATAATGTTTTTCGCGGCAATGGAACCAGAGAGGAGGCCAAAAAGCGCGCATTTGCGTGGTTGTATAACCCAGAGTCTGAAGATCACTTGATGAATCGGTTCTATGACCGCGACAGCGTTTTGGGTCAATATTGGGATGGCAACAACGTCAAAACCGTGTATAATCGTCAGATTCCCGCAGACCGCTTTCACGCACTCAATTATATTATTCAGAGCACATGCGCAGACATGGTATTAGAACAGGCATGCAAGATCCGCTCGCTATTGGCTAATAAGCGCTCTACAATTGCGTTCGTGATTCATGATAGCGTGGTGCTTGATTTCGCAGATGAGGACCGTCAGGAGCTAATGTCGCTTGTGAATGAATTTTCTTCTACAAGGCTCGGCAAATTTATGGTAAACATTAGTGCAGGCAAGAATTTTGGTAAGCTTAGGGAGTTGAGAGTAAATGGATAAAGTAATTGGTTTGGGCTCAGCTGGCGTAAACATTTTAGCTCAGCTTATGAATTATCCACAGTATACGGGATACTTCATTGATACTGATGTTACAGGTCTCAAAAAGAACGGTTTTTACAGGCTTGACGAGCAAAACTCCCCGGAAGACTACGAGGCTAACTGCCCTTCGTTTAAGAGCTTCCTCCGCTCAGCAGGACCAGAGGTTTCGGTAATCTTGCCATCTTCTGGCCGTATTTCAGGCGTCAGTTTGGCTCTGCTGGAACAGATCAAGGATCGTATGATCAACGTTATTTTGGTGAGAGGGAATGAGCGTCAGATCGGTGCTCATACGTCTGCCATTGATCGCGCCACTACCGGTGTTCTGCAAGAATATGCAAGATCAGGCCTATTCAATGAAATCTGTATTATCAACAACAAGCAGGTTGAAGAGGTGCTTGGTGAGGTGCCCATGATTGGATATCATGATGCCATCAACAGCATGGTATCAAACACCATTCATATGATGAACGTTTTCGACCATCAAAAGCCTGTGATTTCCGATATCGCACCAATTCCAGATATTTACAAGATCTCAACGTTGGGCTTTTGGGAGTTCGATGAGAAAAATGAAGAAAAGTTGTTTTTTCCTCTTGACACTCCCCGCATGATGAGATATTATATAGCTATCAATCAGCAACAGCTTGAGACCGATGGAACACTAAATAAAAAAATCAACGACTTTTTAGAAAAAACAAAAGAAAGAGAAATCGACATTTCATATGGCGTTTACTCTACAAAATACGATAAAAACTTTGTATACTGTAAAGCGTACACTAACATAATTCAGGAGATCAAATGATTGTATATACTGGAACTTTTACCAAGGCAGATGGCTCAGCCCGAACCATGCATTTTGCAAGGCTCACAGACCTGCCAGATTCGTTTCTGGCGGCTCGTGTGAAGGGCGGAGAGGTTACGGAGGCCCGCGCCGAAGCAAAGGCCAAGATGCTCGCTGAGGGCAAGGAAACAGTATGGGATCTGGAGGCCAACAACTTCCGGGTATTTAATTGGAACACAACCGTGGATGATGTATGTGAAGAGGAAGTAGAAGAATTAAACTTTTTTCAAAATAATGCTTGACTTCTGTGAAGAAGGGTGTTATATTGATAAACAGAGGTTCGGGACATTTGCCGGGCCTACTATAGCCAAGTGCAAAAGGAGAAAATGTAATGGCAATTGACATGAAGGCAATGCGCGCCAAGCTAAGCGCACTCAAGAATGGTGGAGGCAACCGAAACGTCTTTTGGCGTCCGCAGGACGGCGATCAGGACATTCGAATTGTTTCACCGGAAGATGGAGATCCTTTCAAGGATTTCTATTTCCACTATAACGTAGGAAACAACAGTGGTTTCTTATGTCCCAAGAAGAACTTTGGAGACGACTGTGCTGTATGCAGCTTCGTTCGATCCCTTTATGATGAGGGAACCGAGGAGTCAATCAAGATGGCCAAGTCGCTCACCGCACGCCAGCGCTTCTTTTCCCCGGTCGTTGTCCGCGGCGAAGAGCGTGAGGGCGTTCGAATTTGGGGCTACGGTAAGACTGCTTATGAGACCCTACTCAACCTTGTACTGAACCCCGACTACGGTGATATCACCGATCTTGAGGAAGGTACAGACCTCACACTTAATTACGGAAAGCCTGCAGGTGCCGCATACCCGCAGACCAAGATCCAACCTCGCCGTCGTACCAGTGCGCTAGTTGACTCTCCTGAGCAAGTAGCTGAGCTGATCGATAATATCCCAGAGTTTCAGTCGCTCTTTGACAAGAAGACTCCGGCAGAAGTCGAGACGCTCCTAGACGCATTTCTTTCGGATGACGAAGATGCCGAGTCGCGCTCTAGTGAGTCCCATCGCTACGGAACCTCCGAGAAGGAAACTAGCACTGTAGATGAAGCTTTTGACCAGCTTCTAGCATAACGGCGCGCCCACAGGGAGGCATAGGGTTATCAGGTGCCTCACTCTTTACATAGTATGAACTTTGCCAGTTTTAGGAGATATTGATGGCAAGAAGGAAAAAGTCTGCTGGTGCGGGTAAGATGTCTATTGCTGACATGCGCGCCATCATTAACAAGAAAGCTGGTATGGAAGTTGCCCACGACCTGTCTGGCGAGAACCCCACAGCGGTAAAGGATTGGATTCCTACCGGCTCTCGGTGGTTAGATTCGATTATCTGCAAGGGTTCCCGAGCAGGCATTCCAGTGGGCAAGGTCACAGAGATTGCGGGCCTGGAAGCGTCTGGTAAGTCGTTTCTTGCGGCCCAAGTTGCAGCAAATGCACAGCAGATGGGTATCGACGTCATTTACTTCGATTCTGAGTCTGCTATTGACCCGGCATTTCTTGAACGCGCTGGCTGTGATGTGGACACACTACTATATGTACAGGCGACGTCAGTTGAGTTTGTGTTGGAGACCATCGAAGATCTTCTCTCAAACAATGAGAATCGGATGCTGTTTATCTGGGACTCGCTGGCTCTTACGCCCTCTATATCAGATGTAGAAGGTGACTTCAACCCACAGTCATCTATGGCCGTGAAGGCTCGTATCCTTGCAAAGGGAATGAGTAAACTTACGGTCCCAATCGCCAATTCGCAGAGCACCTTTCTGGTACTGAATCAGCTTAAGTCAAATATCACCCGCTCCCCGTCAGAGGCACTTGTAACGCCCTATATGACTCCGGGCGGCAAGGCAATGATCTATGCCTATTCGCTGCGAATCTGGCTTACAGGCCGCAAGGCGAAGGCTAGCTACATTACCGATGAGAAGGGCTTCCGCATCGGCTCTGAGGTAAAGGTAAAGTTGGAGAAGTCGCGCTTTGGAACCCAGGGCCGACAGTGCAACTTTAAGATTCTATGGGGCACACATGCAGTTGGAGTGCAGGACCGAGAATCATGGTTTGAGGCTATTAAGGGCTCGGACCACATCAAGCAAGCTGGCGCATGGTTTACTCTCGTATATGCCGATGGCACAGAAGAGCGATTCCAAGCATCAAAGTGGATTTCTAAGCTAGAGAACGAGAAGTTCCTCGCCCGAGTCGAAGAAATCATGGACATTGAAGTTGTCCAAAAATTCAACAACCGAGAAGGTTCAGCCGAAGATTTTTATGGAGAAAAGGATGAACAATAACATTGAAGCAAAAATGACCCAATGGGGTCTCGCAACAGTGAGCGACAACATTATTCAACGTTGCATGGAAAGCGCGTCAGCATCAGCGGACGAGTATATTAAGGCCGCTGATTACCTAAACCGCCAGGGCCTAGAAGTTGTCCATGTTCCTAATTTTGACTATGCTGCTCACACCTCGTGGGCTCCAAAGGATAGTCCACTACTTAAGGAAGCACAGACCCGGGCTGGAGGTCTTAACGCAATTAAGGCTAATCGATACAAGGACCGCTTTGATGACGGTGAGACTCTTAAGCGCCCACCCATTGAGTTCTGGACAGGAGAGGAGACCATCCCAGGGATCGGCCACACTCGTACCGATGCCAAGCGTCGCTCTACAAACTCTGTTGGTCCGGCCTTTTTCGTTGACCTATCAGCTAAGTCAAAGTTGGCTCAACGTGCCATCATTTTGGAGATCGCAAGTTATGGCAACAAGGAGTCCAAGGACGACCGTGACCTTGACTCAATGAGCGATGCCGCAAAGCAGTCGGTAGCTTACTGGAATATCGTCATGGAGATGGATCCCGATGCCGACGCCTCTGAGTTGGCCCTAAAAGAACAGCTTAAGCTACGAACTGAATATGACAAGCTCTCAACAGACGAGGAAAAGGAGGAGTTTCGACTCAACTGGCACGCTAGTTGGATGGATGCGAGATACCAGTATCAGTTCCGCAACCAAGGCGAGCGAACCAAGATTTACAAGGTTGCATTTACGGAGGCTCGTTTCTCACCACTAAAGGAAGAGGAGTGGACCGCCGAGGGCTTGGCAGACGTATATACTAGGTTCTGGCCCAACAACGAGTGGAACCCCACGGAGTGGTCCATCAAGGAAAAGCCAGAAACTTCAGTACACCAGTTTATTACCGGGTTCGCAACACACAGTCGCAACTATCGACGCACTGTATCGGATTTGGGCTGGAACTATGATGGCACATACACTGTAGAGACTATGATTTATGGCAACCCAAAGGTAACAAACCCAGACACTCGCGCTGCAAATATTGAGTCTCACCTTAAGGTATTGACCGAGTACAATAACAATGCACGCCGTACAAAGTGGGGCCTACCAGAGTACAAGAAGGTAATCTTTTTGCAGGGCTTGATCACTGAAGATGATGACAGTTACGCATACGAGTGGAACACCCAGCACAGGCGTTTTGATCAAGTAAAATAAAAGATCACTTCTTTTTAAAAAAGTGCTTGACTATATATCTAATGGATGTTATATTAATAACATAAGGAGAAAACATTATGAAATCAAGCATCTTGCTAGCCTTTGTCGCCCTTATGAGTACGGGCTGTTTTTCAGCCCATGCTCATTATACGCCGCCAATCGTATATGCACCCCCCGCTCAACCAGCAGTGGTGATTACGCCCAGTTCCGTGGCTATCCAGTGGCACTATGTGTATATTAACACGACTTGGGTCCGCCGTGCCGGTCCACCTCCACGCGGCTCGGTTTACCATGCACACCCTTCGCATCGCCACTCGGTGATTGTACACCGCTCCTCCAGTGGCCATCGCGCACCAGCATATCGCTCTAGTAGCCGGTCAACCAATCACAGGCATGTGGTTAGGCCTAGCAACTCTCAGCGCCGCTCCTCGGTTCGGACTAGCCAAAGTCGCAGTTCAACTAGGAACTCACACAGCCGGGGCACAAACCAGACCAACAACAAGAACGGCCGTTCAACTCGTCGTCGCTAGGAGGCTACAATGTTTAAGAAGCTAATCTCTATCCTGCTTTTGGCAGCCACAGGCTGTGTCCCTGCAACCCCTGGTACCTTGTCTGGTGGTGTCAGTTACCAACACGACGGCTACGGTCCAACCGTGCACGATCAACACCATAGCGGCTACGGTCCAATTATTGTTGACGCATACGCGGAGTGTTGGGAGTACTACCACGACTGGGGTGGCTGGGGCTGGTACTTTGACGCAGTTGTTGATCACCCATACGGCCCATCTGAGATTGAGTCTGTGTGGGTAGACATCTACGGCCCCTACAGCAGCGCACACTACGCACTATACGATGGAATCACGCTTCAATACCCAGTCGAAGCCCCAGGTGCAGAAATGTATGGTTTTTCTACTGTGCCAAATGATGGTCTTTGGATGTACTCTACAAAAGAGTCGCCACCACTTAATTGTTACTCTGGCACCGCTTACGAGATTCATACCACGGCGTACGATTGGGACGGAAACTATCAGACTGTCATTCAATATCTTTAAAATTTCCTCTTGACTTGAGCCTCCTTATCTGTTATATTATTAATAGTTAAGGAGGCTCAAATGTATTCAACTGACGACGGCACCATACATGAACTGCGCGGCCGACACAAGAGGTTTATCGAGGCCTCAGCACGCACAGCAGAAGACTCGGAATTTCCCAACTACCGACACGGTGCCCTTCTTGTTCGCGGTGGATCAATTATAAGTTCCGCTTTCAACAAGAGTAACCATATCAACTGGGCGAATAAGTTCCGCAACAAAGATTGTGGCCATGCAACCCACCACGCAGAAGTGGGAGCTGTCCTCGGAATGGCCCGCGAAAAAACGACAGGTGCAACGATGTATGTTGCCAGGATCGGTAAAACAGGAGAGCTTAAAATGTCAAAACCTTGCGAAATGTGCCAACAAGTGCTTGCACATGTGGGTGTAAAAAAGGTATACTATAGCATCGATGACGAACACATTGGTTGTATCAAACTGTAACTAACGGAGAAATGATGAAGAATTTTGGTTATGCCTGTATCAATATGGGCTTTTCTACACGTCCTAAGTCCAAGCGGATTACTACTAATCGTACAATGATCAAGCGCACGTTCCTTGAGAAGGGTATTGAGTATGCTTCCGAGCTTGCGCTGCAAAACCTACGCGATCTGCGCACTATTCTAGAGTGGAACCTAGAGAACGATATTTACTTCTACCGCCTGTCTTCAGACATCATCCCTTGGGCCAGCGAGTACGAACTTACAGATATGCCAAACTATGGTGCTATTCATGCTGCAGCACTATCTGCCGGCAACTTCGCTCGCGAGCACGGGATGCGCCTCACTTCACACCCTGGCCCGTTCAACAAGCTTGCATCCCCCAAGGAACGCGTCTATCAGCTTACAGCCAAAGACCTGACCGTGCATGCTGACCTGTTTGATCTCATTGGTCTGCCTCGCACACCCTATGCCAAGCTCAATATTCATGTCGGTGCAGCCTATGGCGATAAGCCCTTTGCACTTGACAACTTCTGTCGCAACTTCGAACGCCTACCGGAGTCCGTGCGATCCCGCCTGACTGTCGAGAATGATGACAAGCCGTCACTGTATTCTACCAAGGAGTTGTATGACGGTGTGTACAAACGCATTGGTATTCCTATTGTATTCGACTATCACCACCACATGCTCCACCCCGGAGGTCAGACTGAGCAGGAAGCACTAGAGCTAGCCCTGTCTACATGGGGCGATATCAAGCCTGTGGTCCACTATGCCGAGTCCCGGTCGCTAGAGCACAACAACCCCAAGATCAAGCCGCAAGCGCACTCTGATCGCGTTGTGCGCCCGTTTGACGACTACGGCCACGACCTCGACGTTATGATCGAAGCAAAGCACAAAGAGCTTGCACTTCTTGAGTATCGTGATATAATGAATGGACAGATTAGGGAGGCATCATGAGTGACGCTTATGCAAAAAGTGTAGAACTATACTCTGACGGAATTGGAAGAGTAGACTATGTAAACCACATGGGTGACGACCTTACCGTCGTAAACAGCGCGCGCGTTTCATTCGGCGTGCAGAAGGATACACTAGATGAGAGAGACAAGAAGCTCATCAACTACCTTATTAGGCATCAGCACACTTCGACTTTGGAGCACAATCTCATTACTTTCAGGTTCTGTGTTCCTCTGTTCGTTCGGTCTCAGCACCATCGTCATCGAACATGGTCTTATAATGAGATTTCTCGACGCTATACCGATGTAAACATCCAGTTTTATGAACCGGATTCATTTAGGACACAGCACAAGAGCAATCGACAGGCAAGCAATGCTGAAGAGTTGATTAATCCGCTTACTTCCTATCCTAATAAGGAGCAATATTCGGCCATGCCCGCAGCATCAGCCGTGAGGCTTCACAACCAAAATAGCCTGCTTCTTTTTGAGAGGCTTGTTGAATCTGGGGTGTGTAGGGAGCAGGCCCGAGGCGTCTTGTCTCAGAATATGTATACAGAATATTATGGAACTGTTAATCTATCTAACTTGCTCAAGTTCATTCAGCTACGAACTCATGTGGGAGCACAGTGGGAAATCCAAAAAGTCGCAGAAGCGTGCTTGGAAATTGCCACGGATCTTTTCCCAGAAACAGTAGGGGCCTATCGCAATATCAGGAGTGCAGCATGAAACGAGTGCTTATTGTTGACGCACTAAACATGTTCTTCAGGGCTTACATTGTAGACCCCAGTCTTTCAACCAATGGGCAGCCTATTGGCGGCCTCAAGGGTTTTCTCAAGATTCTGCAGAAGCAGATCCGCGAGACCAAGCCTGATCAGGTGGTTATTGCGTGGGATGGCTTTGGCGGATCCCGCAAGCGCAAGTCTGTAAATAAGAACTACAAGGAAGGTCGCAAGCCTATCCGTCTAAATCGCTCTATCCGAAACATGACAGAGAATGAGGAGATGGAAAACAAGGTATGGCAGCAGACCCGCGTGTTTGACTACCTTAACGAGATGCCAATTGCACAGATCATGCTTCCCGAGGTGGAGGCCGATGATGTCATTGCAGCAGTGACCAATCTGGATTACTATAAGGGTTGGCAAAAGGTAATCGTATCCAGCGATAAGGACTTTTTACAGTTGTGCGATCACGAGACCGTACTGTACCGACCAATCCAGAAGGTGGTAATGAACCGAAATAAGGTCATTGAAGAGTACGGTATTCACCCGGTCAACATGGCCCTTGCTCGTGCAATTGTGGGCGACAAGTCGGACAACCTTGACGGCATCCCCGGCATCGGCCTAAAGACTGTTGCCAAGCGCTTTCCGTTTATGGAGAATGAGGAATATTGCACAATTGATAACCTTGTGGAGCACTGTCAATCACACGAGGACTCCAAGCTCAAGGTGTACCAGTCAATTGTAGAGAATCGTGAACTAATTGAAGAAAACTACGGACTTATGCAGTTGTACGTCCCCTCGCTTTCGGTGCAGGGAAAGCAAAAAATTAAGTATACTGTAGAAAATGCAGAAAAATTCTTCAATCAAACTGAAATCAATGTTATGATGCTTGAGGATGGAATGGGAGTGTGGGACTGGTCAACCCTGTTCACAACCATGAAGCGAATTGTATCAGACAACAAGAACCGAGAAGAGTAAATGGAAGAAAAGGCATCTTTTAGCCGCTACGGGAAAAACTTCCAAGAGGGCCTATGTCAGCTTATCTTGGAAGATCGCCCCTTTGCTGATCGTATAACGGAAGTGCTCGACTTGAACTTTCTTGAGCTGTCTTATCTACAGACATTTGCCAAGAAGATCATCAATTACCGTGAAAAGTATGGTGTACATCCAACGTATAACACCATGCTCACGATCTTTCGCACGGAGCTAGAGGAAGAGCCAGAGATCGTCCAGACTCAGGTACGCAAGTATTTCGCTCGCATTCACAAGAGCGACGTCGAAGGCCCAGACTATATTAAGGAAGTTTCTTTGGATTTCTGCCGCAAGCAGAAACTGAAAGAGGCAATGCTCCAATCAGTAAAGTTGCTCAAGACTTCCTCGTATGATGAAATCTCACAAACCATCAATGATGCCCTAAAGCTTGGTTCAGACAACAATTTTGGATACGACTATGTGGTTGATTTTGAGGAGCGATTTAAGTTCAAGGCCCGCGACCCGGTAACTACTGGTTGGGACGAAATTGACGACATCTGCAAACAAGGCCTTGGAAAAGGTGAGTTGGGGGTTGTCATCGCACCCACAGGCGCCGGCAAGTCCATGGTTTTGGTCCATCTGGGCTCAACGGCTGTTCAGGCCGGCAAGACCGTTGTACACTATACATTAGAGTTGCGAGATACCACTATTGCCTGTCGATATGACAGCTGTCTCACGGGTATCCCCCTTGGTGAGTTGACAAATTTTAAGGATGACATTTTTGAGGCAGTGCAAGAGGTAGAAGGTCAGCTGATCGTCAAGGAGTATCCTACTAAATCAGCCAGTATTAAAACCATCAAAACGCACTTAGAGACTCTAAAAAAGAGGGATATTCATCCCGATATGATCATCGTTGATTATGCAGATCTGTTGCGATCAATTAGCAATCATCGAGAGAAAAGAATGGAACTTGAATCTATTTATGAAGGACTACGAGGTCTAGCACAGGAGTTCGACTGCGGAATTTGGACAGCTTCACAAACGAATCGTTCTGGCCTTAATGCTGAGGTTATTACGATGGAGTCAATTTCCGAAGCGTTTAACAAGTGCTTCGTCGCGGACTTCATCTTCTCAGTCTCCAGAACAGTTCAGGACAAGACGACCAACAGCGGCAGAATCTTCGTTGCAAAGAATCGAAATGGTCCAGACGGGATTATCTATCCTATCTATATGGACACAAGTCGGGTAAAGATCAAAGTCTTCGCCAGTCAAAATGAAACAATTGAAAGTGTGGCCGCTGTATCAGCCAAAGAGCAACAAAAGTCACTAAAAGAAAAGTACAAGAAATTTAAGGAGAACAATTAGTAATGAAAGAGACAACCGTGAGAAAGTTCCGACTATCGGACACATTTATTGAGCCCTATACAACTGCCGAGGTGCCCTGGGGCCCCCTAGGGTATGTTACGTTTAAACGCACATATGCTCGTAGGCTGAGCGAGTTTGAGGCAGCTGCTGAAGGCACAGAAGAGTGGTATCAGACCTGCCGACGCGTTATTGAAGGCATGTTTACAATTCAGAAACGACATGTATTCATGCTAGGCCTTGAATGGAACGACGCCAAAGCCCAGCGCACAGCTAAGGATGCTTATGATCGCCTATTCAATCTCAAGTGGACGCCCCCGGGCCGCGGCCTTTGGATGATGGGTACCGAGTTTGTAGAAACACGCACCGGCGCCGGCCTTTTCAACTGTGCTTTCCGCTCTACACGCGATCTATCAGCAAAGGGTGGCTATTTGTTCGCATGGATTATGGATGCCCTCATGGTTGGCATCGGCGTGGGTTTTGATACTCTCGGAGCAGGCACAGTCACTATCAAGGAGCCTAGTTGGACTGATGAGGTCTATGCAATCGAGGATTCACGAGAGGGCTGGGTTAACAGTGTTCGTCTACTGATTGACGGGTATATGTTCGGCTCCCAGGTACCGCAGTTTGATTATTCCAATATTCGTCCTCACGGCGCCCCCATCCGCGGCTTCGGTGGCACGTCCTCCGGCCCGGATCCTCTTATTGAGTTACACGACAATCTAAAGAATCTTTACTCTGGAAAGATCGGAGAACAGATTACTTCTGTTGACATTGTTGACACTGAAAATCTCATCGGCCGTTGTGTTGTTGCGGGTAACGTCCGCCGCTCTGCAGCGCTGGCTCTTGGCTCCCATGATGATATGGAATACTTGCAGATGAAGAACGATCAGGAGGCACTGTACCACCATCGCTGGGGCTCCAACAACTCGTTTCACGCAAAGGTGGGCATGGACTACACTTGGCATGCCAACCAGTCGCAGAACAATGGTGAGCCTGGGTATATCTGGCTTGATAACGCTCGCTCAAGGGGCCGCTTCAAAGATCCCGAGCGCTATGATGACCGCAACATTATGGGCTTTAATCCATGTGTTGAGCAACAGCTTGAAGATGCTGAGTTGTGCTGCCTAGTAGAGACGTTCCCGGCTAAGCACGAGACTTACGAAGATTACCTGAAGACTCTCAAGATTGCTTATCTATATGGCAAAACAGTAACCTTGGTGAACACCCACTGGCCCGAGACTAATGCAATCATGCTTAAGAATCGCCGGATCGGCCTCTCACAGTCAGGTGTCGTTCAGGCGTTCAACAAGCACGGCCGACGCACAATGCTAAACTGGTGTGATCGTGCTTATGATCATGTGCAGGATCTTGACGAACAGTATTCTAATTGGCTGTGTATTCCGCGCTCTATCAGAATGACATCTATCAAGCCTTCTGGCACCGTGTCATTGTTGAACGGCTCAACACCCGGCATCCACTTCCCAGAGGACGAGTACTACATTCGTCGCATTCGTTTCTCAACAACTTCAGAATTGCTTGAAAAACTAAAGGAAAACGGGTATACTATTGAAAAGGATGCTTATTCTCCCAACACGATGGTTGTTGAGTTCCCGGTTAGGGAGCCGTACTTCCAGAAGGGTAAGAGGGATGCAAGTATGTGGGAGCAGCTTGAGATCGCAGCGCAGTATCAGCACTATTGGGCAGACAATTCAGTTTCTGTAACCGTATCATTCAAGCCCGAAGAAGGCGACCAGCTTCGCGAAGCTTTGGAGATGTATGAAACCAGACTAAAAGCTGTGTCTTTCCTCAAGTACGAAGAGACTGGATATGAGCAGGCCCCATATGAGCCCATTACAGAGGAAAAGTATGAAGAAATGGTAAGCAGGATCACCCCGTTCCAGCGCGCCAACGTGACCACCGGTGGAGCCGGCACTAAATTTTGTGATGGAGACACCTGTGTCATAAACTAGGAGTTTAGTAAAGTGCGATATACCAAACTAAATCATTTGCTGGAAGCTCGATTAGCTAAAGGCACTTGTGCTGGCACTAACAGACTTCACCACTGGGTCGCTAGTGGTGAAGTCAGGGCAACTCAGGGACAAAATGTGTTTGTTAGCTTGAGGTGTCAGCGATGTAATATGAGAGAAACAGCATTATTAAATGCTAGCCAATATGAACTACAAAAACGAGTTATTAATAACTCACTTAACGAGCAGGAGAAGCTATGAGCACATTCGTGCCTTTTAACCGACACATTTTGGTTCAACGCCAACCAAGAAAGCAGCAGGAAACTGACATCCTACTGCCAGAAGAATATACTAGTAGTCAGAAGACTCACGAGGTAGTAACTGTCCTTGGTGCATCACCAAATTGTGCGTTTATCGACAGAGTACCACCAGACACTCAGATTGTTGTTTTGTCTAATTTCCTTGAGGAAATCAAGGTGGGGTCTGAGACTCACACTGTTATTCTTGAGAACTACGTCCTAGGCGCCGTTTCTTCTTGAGCCCGGACAGGCAGTGAAAGGGCATACGCACAGATATGAAAAAATAATCATTGGTGACTCACTAGAGGCCCTGCTGATGGGCTATAAGGAGGGCCGACCAGTGATCACTTTGAATCCTATAGAGCCTTTCTTTTTTGAGACCTATAATTCCGCAGTTGACTTATCTTTCCTAGGTATAGAAAACAAAGAGCGAATTATAAAAACGCCAGATGATGAGATCAAGGTAGGAATCAAAAAGCAAGAGGTATATCGAAAAGTAGCCATGGTTATGGCACTTGCTGGTTTATTACCTTTTGCGGGCAAAGCCATCTCAATGAGGCAAGTGGAAGATAAAAAAGTGCGTGTGGTTTTGGACCATGCTAGATCGGCATTCTTCACGTTTGACAGTTCGGTAACCGTAGGCAACAATATACTAGATCCAGAAATCCCTCCAAAATATTTGGTTTTAGATTGGATGGATGTCCGTTCTGGCATGGTCCACCCCTTTGACCGGATAGAAAAGTATACAGACTTTGTTAAGTGTATACATTTTTATCCATCTGACCGACTCGACGGCGCACACGATAAAAAAGACCTTGTATGTGTATCACAGCTTACAAGAGAACAGATGAACAACTATGAATATTCAGACACTTACGCTAGGTTTGAAGTATTAGACTCGATGAAAAGAGCGGGCATTCGCGGCGCCCGCAACGGCCGTGATCCGAATCGGCCTGGAAAATATAAGCACTATGCTGTAAAATTAGAAACAAACAGAAGAGAGGCTTACCCGATATATTCAAAGATTGAGTACAAGCCACAGCCCACAGCACATCGTAATTTAAAACTTTTGACGGACGTTTTTTGAGACTAAGAAGGAGACACATTGCTGGCGTAATTCCAGTTGCAGGCCATGAAGACACCATCGATGTACCATGGTCAGATTGTATGATGCCGGTAGCACACAACATGCTTGCAATTGAGCGAGCAGTGCTGGAGTGTGCGTATGCTGGGTGTAAAACAATTTGGATTGTTTGCAATGATGACATGGCGCCGTTGATAAAAGAAAGGACCGGAGAATACGTTTTCGACCCAGTGTACCACTATCGCAAGGAGAGGTGGTCACATGAGATGAGAAGGGTGATCCCGATTTTCTATGTTCCGATTCATGCAAAAGATTTGAATAAAAGAGATTGTTTGGCTTGGTCCATCTTATACGGCTCTGTGACGGCCTTCAAGATTGGCAAAACGCTGAGCGGCTGGGTCACACCATACAGATACTATGTATCCTTCCCACAAGGCGTGTACGACCCATCCCTTGTCAGAGAGCACAGGAATCTTATAAAGAAGCAGGAAGTGTTCGCGCTGTCTCACAACGATGAGACTTTCAAAAACAATCACTATTTAGGATTTACTTTTGGAAAAGATGAATGGCTTGCAATGCGCCGCGTGATTCGCTCTGGTACAGGAGCGTTCACGTCGGATGATCTAAAAGATGGGCAATATCCAAGGACGTTGCTGCCCTTAGAAGAAAGATACTCAGCACGCTATTTTACGCTTGACAAAGTAGCAGAACCTGTTAATATAGAACATGTACAGGAGATTGACGACTATTATTCGATTCAAGACTGGGAATCGTATGTAAAATATATGTCATCAGGAAAAGTTTTAGATTGCGATGTTTCTTACTTGACAAGAGGTAAGAAATTGAATAAAATGTGTATAGACAGTGAGGATATTACATGACAGGCCCCAAAATTAAATTCGTTAACCTTCATGCCCACAGCGTGGCAGGTTCTATCTTTGATGCTATCGGCTATCCGTCCGATCATATGGACTTCGCACACGCTAATGGTCTAGACGCCCTTGCGCTCACCGACCATGGCAACATGAATGGGTTGGCATATCAGGTTCTCCACGGCCGCAAGATGGCCGAAGAGGGCAAGAACTTCAAGCCTATCTATGGGGTCGAGGCCTATTTCATTCCTTCGCTCGATGAGTGGCGTGACGAGTATGAGCAGGTCATGCAGGACAAGAAGAAGGCACGCGAGCACGCTAAGGGCAAGCAGTCCGGGGCCACAGTTGAAGATTCCGCAGAGTCCAAGCGTGCCACAAACAATATCCTCAAGCGCCGCTCTCACCTGATCCTGCTGGCTCAGAACCAGACTGGTCTGAACAATATCTTCAAGCTGGTGTCTGAGAGCTATAAGCCAGAAAACTACTATCGATACCCGCGTATCGACTTTGAAATGTTGGAGAAGCATAATGAAGGTATCGTTGCTGCTAGTGCATGCCTTGGTGGTGTGTATGCTTCTGACTTCTGGCGTTCAAGCACTTATGACGATGAGGGCAACCGCACCGGCTTCGACCGAGATGCTGCCCTTGAGTCCATGCGAAAGACAACCAGTCGTATGGTTGACATTTTCGGTGATCGCTGGTATGCCGAGTTGCAGTGGAACAACATTCCAGAGCAGCACCACCTTAACCAGCTTGTTGTACAGGTAGCAGACGAGCATAATGTAAAGTTGATCTCAACCGCCGACAGCCACTACCCTAATCCTGATGCCTGGAAGGACCGGGAGCTTTACAATCGCCTCGGTTGGCTTGGTAAGGGCCGGCCCTCATGGGCAGAGGAAGATTCAGATCTGCCTGTCGATGTTGACGAGGTTGGCTATGAGCTATATCCTAAGAATGGCGACCAGATGTGGGAGTCATACAAGAAGTATTCTGCAATGTGCAATGAAGAGTACGACGATGACCTTATTCTAGAGTCCATCACGAATACTTACTCTATTGCTCACGACAGAATCGAGAACTTCTTCCCAGACAACACGGTTCGTCTGCCAGACTTTGTTGTACCCGCAGGTATGTCAGCCACCGATGCGCTGATCAAGCTGTCTATGGACGGCCTGAACGAAATGGGCTTCGCGGACAATCAGGAGTACATTGACCGCCTCCGCCATGAGCTTAAGGTTATCGATGACCGAGGATTCTCCAAGTACTTCCTGACAATGAAGGCAATCTCCGACCGCGCCACAGAATCAATGCTCACCGGCCCGGGCCGCGGCTCTGCCGCTGGCTCGCTGGTTGCTTATGTGCTGCGCATCACACAGGTTGACCCAATCAAGTATGGTCTTCTGTTCTCTCGCTTCCTGCGCTCTGACGCCACAGACTATCCTGATATCGATTACGATGTGGCTGACCCAATGGTACTCAAGGAGCAGTTGATCGAGGAGTGGGGCGAGGATACTGTTGCTCCAATCTCCAACTGGAACACGCTACAGCTTCGCTCGCTCATCAAGGACATCTCAAAGTTCTATGGTGTCGAGTATACCGAGGTCAACAAAGTAACCTCTGTCATGATGTCAGAAGCCACTCCGCTGGCAAAGCAAAAGCATGGTATCAAGGCTGGTATTTATGCCCCAACTTGGCAGGAGGTTGTCGAGTTTAGTCCGACGCTTCGTACCTTCCTTGAGACCTATCCAGATATCAAGACTCACGTTGAGACTTTGGTTGGTCAGGTTCGTAGCTGTAGCCGCCATGCTGGTGGCGTTGTGGTGGCAGAGAATCTAGACCATCACATGCCGCTGATCAACTCGGGTGGAGTCCGTCAGACTCCGTGGTCAGAGGGTCAGAACGTTCGTCATCTAGAGCCCATGGGCTTTATTAAGTTCGACTTGCTTGGTCTGGCTTCTCTTCGTATGATTGACGGTGCAGTTCGGCATATTCTCACTCGCCACCACGGTATTGAGAACCCGACATTTGCAGACGTCAAGAGGTATTACGATGAAAACCTGCATCCAGACGTCATCAACCTTGATGATCAGGATGTATACGAAAACGTATTCCATCAAGGTAAGTGGGCTGGTGTCTTCCAGTTTACTGAGTCTGGCGCACAGAACTTCTGTGTTCGTGCAAAGCCGCAGAGCATTGTTGACATCTCAGCCATTACGTCTATCTTCCGTCCAGGCCCATTGTCTGCTGGCGTCGATGACCAGTATGTTGAGGCCAAGGAAAGCCCTCAGTATATCAAGTATGTACATCCGCTTGTGCAGGAAGTAACTGAGGAGACGTTCGGTTTCCTTATCTTCCAAGAGCAGATTGCTCTTCTGGCTCACAAGCTAGGCAAGGATGTCAGCCTTGACGAGGGTAACAAGCTGCGAAAGCTGCTTACTAAGAAGGGTACTGGCAAGGGCGCCCGCGAGAAGAACAAGATTCATAAGAAGTTTATCGAAGGCTGTGTTGAAAAGGGATTGCAGAAGTCCACAGGCCAGCGCCTTTGGGAAACCTTTGAATACTTCTCGGGCTACGGCTTCAACAAGTCCCACGCGGTTTCGTACAGTATCCTGTCGTTCCAGTGTGCTTGGCTTCTCAACTACTACCCGGCTGAGTGGATCGCAGCATTCCTTGATAAGGAACCTGAGTCTCGCAAGGAGAAGGCCATCAGTGTGGCCAAGAACTTTGGTTTCGATATCAAGGCTCTAAATGTAAACACCTCTGGCCGTGTGTGGGAGATTAATGAAGATGGCTCGACACTGATCCAACCCTTCAGTTCTATCAAGGGGCTGGGTGATGCTGCTATCGATCAGATTCTCGCCAATCGACCGTTTGAAGACATTGAAGACTTCCTGTTCAATGACGGCATTTCATACTCTAAGCTGAATAAGAAGGCTCTGGATGTGCTCATCCGCAGCGAATCGCTTGACAGCCTGATGGACGAGAGGTTTACTGGCACCAAGCACTTCTGGTCTGCAGTTGCTGTTGACCGGCCAAAGAACAAGAAGAAGTTCCTAGAGAACGTCGAACTATACCGACCCGAAGGGGAGTTCACAGAGGAAGAGAAGATCCAATCTATTGTTGACCTGACTGGTGTGTTCCCGATGTCTCGCGTTATTGATGATGATATTATGCAGAGGCTTGAGGAGAAGTTCATCCCGCCCATTGCCGAATTCGATCCAGACCTGCAGGTGACTTGGTTCATTCCACGCAAGATTGTTCCGAAGAAGACTAAGAATGGTAAGCTTTATTGGATTCTGGAAGTTATTGACTCTACCAATGCGTTGACTAAGATTCGTTGTTGGGGTGTGCAGCCTGATAAGGATCGGATTCTTTTGAACCGCCCATATCTAGCAAAGCTAGACTTCAACACGCAGTGGGGATTCAGCACACGCTCGATTCGCTACAATTTCCGATTGCTCGGATAGTTAGTATTGATGGTCAAGTGGTTTACCGGTTCTGGACGAGAGATAGATTTTGCCGAGATTGTAGAGTACATCAAGGCCCACGCAGCCTCAAAAGGTAAAGTTTATCTAGGAACAGACTCCTTCCTGAATAAAGACAAATGCACGTTTTCAACGGCGCTTGTTTTACATGGCGCCGAAAGTCAACGAGGCGGCCGCTATTTTGTAACAAGGATGAATGTAGAGAAAGGCAAGTATGATGTTTTGGTGGCTAGGATAACAGAAGAGACAAATCGCTCGGTCCAGCTGGGTTTGCGTCTCATGCAGATGTGTCCCAATTTGAAAATAGAAATTCACCTAGATGTAAGCGCATCAGACAAGAAAGAAGGCACCAGCCAGTTTTCAGATATGCTTATTGGATTCGCAAAAGGGGCCGGCTTTGAAGCTAAAATTAAACCAGAAGCATTTGCAGCTGCGTCCATCGCTGATAAGCATTCTAAATAAAGTTACGATTACTATATGAGTTACTATTTATAAATGTTCGTTTATAAGGAGCCAATACCGTGTTTTTAACTGATAAGATGTTGCGGCAGATGATTGCCGAAATTAAGGATGAGTATTTGACCCAACTACCCGGGAACTACGAAGATCCTCGTTGCGGCACAGAAAATGCCATGGAAAACTTCTCATGTGAGTTGGATGAAATCGAAATAGACTCCAGCGAGGGCGTAAACTTTATGGGCAACAGCATGTCATATGAGGAGCTTATTTCGATTGTGGGCAACTATGTTGCTAGCCATGAGCAACGACACTCCGGCGGCGCCCCAATGAAGCAGCTTCGCGACGGTATCAAAGGCGCCATCCGTGATGCATTGTCTGATGTTCCGCAAATGATTGCCGATGCACTGGCCGAAGAACTGGAACCTTATATTGAAGACGACGATGATCACATGATGCAATATGATCAAGACGACATGGGAGAGTTTTAATGCAGTTTAAAGTTGAAGACATCAAGCAGATGATCAAAGAAGAGCTTGAGGTTATCCTAACAAACGAAGAGGCCGGCGACTTATTCGGTATCGAAGTGCAGCGTCAGCTTGAGGAAGGTCATGGCGGCGAAGGCTCAATGGCTGTTGGTCAGCTAAATAGAATGGCCGAGATGGTTGACGAAGTTCGCGGCATGATTGACGAGCAGGACGACCTAGAAGAGTGGGTTGAGTCAAAGATTACAAAGGCTCATGATTATATCAATACGGTTCTGAACTATCTCTCAGGAGCAGACGACGACCTCGACTCCACCGAACCCGGACTAGAACTTCCCCAGATTGATAGGGATACGTTTGATCGCATGAAGAACATCGGTCGACAACGCGCCAACCCTAGACTAAAATACAACAAGGATTAATAACAAAATGAATATCACCACAAAAAGACTCAAAGAGATTATCATGGAAGAGGTCAAGGC
>TARA_R100001591_G_scaffold7029_4_pt1 | contig 37784 bp, 47 predicted proteins | sample TARA_R100001591 | Tara Oceans TARA_R100001591 (sample SAMEA2622725) | marine metagenome | biome: marine biome (ENVO:00000447); feature: surface water layer (ENVO:00002042); material: "saline water (ENVO:00002010), including plankton (ENVO:xxxxxxxx)" | depth 5 m
CATTATGTGCCTTTTGTGAGAGTTCAATACCGAAATGGTTTTAAATATTACACCTACAAGCCAACTGGTGCTAGCACCGCGGCTCAGGTTGCGTACAACATGAGTAGATACGGAGCTGATGCATCTAAGTATACGAGCGAAATCATAGAGTTCAAGCCATACATTGACAGTACCACTTACCGCTGGTCAACTGAGTTCGATTATGGATAAGGAGAAAAATTGTGTTTAAATCCCAAAATGAAATCACATCTACTAAACGAAAGATGCAACAAACAGCACGATGGAAATTGTATTCTCAAAAACCCTCGGTTGCTACAAAAGATCTAAACCTCATCGAATATCAATATTACGGATTAATAGATACAGAAAATTATTCAGTAGTTCCAGATGAAATAATGATGAGAGAAATAAAATCTCATGCACCAGAATCTCGTAATTTGGTTTTTAACTTCGTAGCAGACGCCTTTGAGGCTCTACAAAATCATTTATCAAAAGCAGTTCTTCGAGGCCAAATAGATCAGGAAGGTCCGTTTGGCAACTTAAAAGCCTTCAAAGCATATACACCCCCTAAAAACAGATACGAAAAACATATCTCAAATATATTATACAAATTGAATACCACACAAATTCCAAAAGTAACCGGCATTAATAATATAACATCTTATAATGACTATGTCAATTGTTTTTTTGATATAATTAACAAAAGCGAAAAGGATAGTGCAATAACACTAAGCAAGTTTAATAAATCATACTATTCCAGTATTTTAGACACCGGGCTGGCTATCAGTTACCATGATGTGCCGATGAATGATAAAAAACAAAAGTTCAATAAAATTTTAACCAAATCTAGATTTAACTATTTCAGAGATATATGTAAAAACTTTGGGTTTTCTACGGTCTTTGATAACCCAAACATATTAGTTTTTGACGTTGCCAGTCCAGCAGCAAAGAAATATTTGGAAGCATATAGTATTTTTAATATACCATCTATATTTGCAAATTACTATATCAAGACTTATATATATGATATAGAATATATTAATAATTATATTAATTTATATTATAATAAATATGTTAGCATGTATCCTTTAACTATAGAAACAGAAGTACACTGTAATAAAACATTTCAAAAAAGAATTACTAGACAAAAGATAGATCTATCATACAAGATACCAATAGATATCATGATAGAAAAATATGTCATGATTCGCAACAGAGAAGAAGGCTCCCCATTCAGCGAAGGAAAAACAAAAAGGATTGTAAAAAAGGCAATTTATTTTCAAAAATCATTTGACAAAACCAAAGCACTAAGTTATATTAGTAGAGAGTTCAAAGATCAGGTATGGAACAAAAATTTTGGATATCATGATCGCCTTGAAAAAGAGCGTCAAAATAATTCCTTTGAGTCTGCCGCATTTGAACCAGATACAACACCCTCATCAGGAGGGTCAGGATACTAGGAGGACACATGGTATTCCAATTAATGGACGACAAAAAAGACTGCATAGGAGTATATACAAATGGACAATTTATTTACGATCGGATCCCCACAAACTTGGATAGCACTTGGGCTTATTCTGAACACCTTAGAGATCGTCACGTTCAGTATGCTTATTTATGGACTCAGGGATCTAAGATATCAGATATCTGCCCTGAACACTTGCTTGCAAGATGGACAGCAGCAGACAAAAAAATAAAATCTCACTTCAAATCACTGTATGTTTCGAAGATAAATTTGGGAGATATATGCTTTTTCGACATTGTTCCAAACAAGCAATTAGAGCATTATTTCCAGACTAAGAATGAAATCTGCGATTGGGTTTTTGCAAATGTTGACAAGCCAACACACTACGGGTTGCTCCACGACAGTTATATAACAATACAAAATATTTCAAAACACGTATTGAACATCAATAAGCACAAACTTTTTAAATATTCTAATTATGATGCCAAAGCAAAGAGTTTATGGAAGTGGATACAAGATAATCCACGACCAATTGTGAATTATGACTTGTTTGGTTCAAAAACCGGTCGACTTACAACGAAAGTAGGAAGTTTCCCCATCATGAATCTTAAAACAGAAATAAAAGATGTTGTTGAACCCAATTGGGATTGCTTTTTGGAATTAGATTTCAATGCAGCAGAGATAAGAACTATGATATCCCTAATGGGACAAAAACAACCACAGGAGGATATACATGAGTGGAACATCAAAAACATATTTAAAGAAGATATCAGCAGAGCACAAGCAAAACAAAAGTTTTTCGCATGGCTCTACAACTCGGAAAACAAAACTATCGATTCTGAATTCTATAGCAAAGACGCTCTCGTCGAAAAGTTTTATTGCGAAGAACAAGAAGAAATACAGACCCCGTTTGGTAGAAGGACAGCTTGTGATAGATTTCACGCTCTCAACTATCTCCTTCAATCCGCTTCCTCCGATAACTGTCTGGACCGGGTCAACAAAATCGAAAAATTCTTAACAGACAGGAGAAGTTATGTCGCCTTTACTATACACGATTGCGTTATTATTGACCTTCACAGGGATGATCGCCATCTTATTCCTCAACTAAAACAAATTTTCGAAGATACGAAGCTAGGTTCTTTCCCGTCTTCATGTCATATTGGCAAAAACTTAGGCAATATGAAGGAATTTGTATGGAAAAATTAGAAGAAGGTGATATAATCGTAACACTACCGAAGGTTGAAAGAATTCAGGCAATCATAGGCAGACTTGAAAGAGGAATGATTGGTGTTGTAGTTGAGACGAACCCTAGATTCAATAATGTACAGGTTTATGGAGTACTAGTAAATGGGGAAATATATTATCTTTTTGCAGATGAAATTCAAAAAGTGGAGGAGACATGAAAGTTGGAGACTTGGTCATGACCAAGCAGTGTGTTTGGTATTACGGATCGGAGGCTAGGACAAAGCGTATGGGAATAGTTTTAGAAATTATTAGATCACCCTTAACAGGAACCATAGTACATTGCTGGTTTTCAGAAATTGGATACTACCAGATTAATGTTGAGGGAATTGAACTATTGGAGGAAAATTGTTAATAGTAGGACTTGGAGAAGCAGGAACGAATATTGCTTCGTTATTTAAACAACATGAACAGTATCATGTAGAGATCTTAGATGAGGGAAAGGGCATTAAAAAATGCACAACAGTTGAAGAGTATGATTCAATCAATTATAAACCTCGCAAGAAAGCTATCAAATCGGCCTCTGAGGGCATTCTGTTCGTCTGTGGTAGTGGTAAGGTGTCTGCTGCTGCGTTGCGCGTTCTAGAAGGTCTTAGGCACGTTGATATGAAGGTTGTTTATGTTGTTCCGGATTTAGAATACTCATCACGTGATGAAAAAATAAGACATCGTGTACACTACAATATTTTACAAGAGTTTTGTAGGTCTGGATTGATATCTGAAATGATAATATTTGAAAACAAATGCTTGTTGGAAATTGCTGGCCATGGAACGATATACAAATATTACGAGAAAGCAAATTATTTAATTTATTCTGCAATTCATACCTTAAATTATTGCGCGCATACGAAGCCTGAGTTTGGTTCACTTCACACTCCAAAACAAATCAGTCGAATTTGTACCCTAGGTTATGGCGAAATAGAAGAAAATGATGAAAAAATGTTTTTTTCCCTTGACAACATAACGGAAACAAGTTATATTATTAATATAAATGAGGATGATTTAGCTAACGACATTGATCTCCTACCAAACATTAAAGCAATGGTTGGAGAAAACAAACAACTTGAACGCGAAACTTCATTTGCGATTTGGTCCACAACTGAGGATACAAATTATTATTACACAAAACATTACACACACTTTATTCAAGAAAAAACTTGACAACATAACCATAACAGGTTATATTATTATATAATACAAAGCAAGGAGATAAAATGCTTAGTTTAATGTTGCTCACCATTATTGGTTGCGGCGAAAAAGAAGATGATACAGCAGAGGCTGTCGTCGAAAACTCTTCCGAGAGTTAAAAAATAAAAAAAATATTTGACAACATAACCATAACAGGTTATATTATTATATGTTCAACAAAAAGGAGTTATTATGAGCATTACACAACAATTTCCAGTATATACTGGCACATTCACCACACAAAAAGGTGAAAAACGTACGATGAACTTTATCAAAGTTTCAGATCTTCCGACATCCTTCACTAGTGTTTCTAGTCGTGCACGAAAATTGCAACCGGGTTTTGAAACAGTCTATGATGTAGATAAAAGTCAGTATAGAACTTTCAATTATAACTCATTGATTGGGTCTGTACAGATGTCACATCGTACAATTACAATTTAAGGGTAGTCCCTTGGGTTTTTTGTCTGTTTTTTTCCTCAAAAAAACTTTCACTTTTTTCTTGACAAAGTTTAAAATATATGTTATATTATAAATATAAGCTAAGTCTTAAAACACAAAAAATCTAACGGTAAGGTTGAAACCCTGCCGTATATGATAGCAACAAAAGGAGAACTAATCATGGCTATTAATATCGAAGCGATGCGAGCCAAACTTAACGCATCTAAAAATGGCAACAAAGGTCAAACAAACAATACGAAATGGCGACCAACTCAAGGAGACCAAACCATTCGTATACTTCCTACAGAAGATGGTGACCCGTTTAAGGAATTTCACTTTCATTATAATGTAGGCAAAAATCCCGGAATTCTATGCCCAAAGAAAAACCACGGAGAGGATTGTCCAATCTGTGAGTTCGCATCTACATTGTGGAGACAAGGTGTTGAAAATGACGACACAGCTCTTAAGAATGAAGCTAAAAAACTTTTTGTTCGTAAGCGTTATTACTCTCCAATCATTGTACGTGGCAAAGAATCCGAAGGAGTAAAAGTTTGGTCTTATGGAAAGCAAGCCTATGAAACCCTTCTAGGGTATGTTCTGGATCCCGATTATGGTGATATCACAGATTCCGAAACCGGTACTGATATTGTTCTTAATTATGATGTTCCGGGTACCCCCGGCTCTTTCCCTAAGACTACCCTAAAACCCCGTCGACGTCCGAGCGTTTTGTGTGATGATGCTATTAGCGATTGTGATGCATTGCTCGACTCAGTCCCAGATATTGGTGGTCTTTTTGATAGAAAAACTACTGAGGATATTCAAGCTCTGCTAGATGATTTCCTGTCTACCGACACGTCCTCCGAAAGTAGATCTAGTGAAACTACAAAGTATAATACATCATCCACCTCGGACGTCGATAAGGAGTTCCAAAAATTCATGAACGATGAGTAAGTCGTAGTCCTCCTGTGTTGAAGGGTTTACCGCCCACCCTAGAATAAAAGTGGCGGTTTCTTTTAAACAAAGCAGCGGGGGAAGGCTTAAAGATCCCCCTTATATAAAAGGAGAGTGAAATGACTTATAATTATAATCCCAAGCCCAAAAATATTGTCACTGTACACTATGTTGGTACCTTGGATGATGGTCAAGAGTTTGATAATTCTCACAAAAGAGGTGAGCCGTTAACATTCACGATAGGTAGTGGACAAATGATCCCGGGTTTCGAAGCGAATGTTATAGGAATGAAAAAAGGAGAGAGTAAAAATTTTACGCTATCTCCGGATGAAGCATATGGACAAGTCAGAGAAAACCTATTTCAGACTTTTCAGAGAACTCAGTTTCCACCAGATTTTGAGATACAAGTGGGGTCGATGATAAACGTCCCAACCAACGATGGCCAAATATTTCCTGCAACCATTAATTTTGCTGATGAAGAAAATGTGGTATTGGATTTTAATCACCCAATGGCTGGAAAAAACTTGAACTTCGATATTGAAGTTATTAATATTATAAACGAAAAAGGAGAAACACTTGGGGAAGTTGATACAAATGAAGAAACCGGGTAAAATTGACATTTCAGCGATGAAAAAATTTGTTAACAAACAAGTTGGAATAGATATCGCACACGATCTCCGTCAGGATAATCCTACGGAAGTTAAAACTTGGATCCCTACTGGATCTAGGTGGCTTGACTCTATAACTTGTAGAGGAAGGTATGGTGGTATTCCCGTTGGGAAGATTACCGAGATTGCTGGTTTAAGCTCAGCCGGCAAATCTTTTATGGCTGTTCAGATAGCCGCCAATGCTCAGAAGATGGGTCACACTGTGGTCTACTTCGATGCTGAAAGCGCTATCGATCCACAGTTTCTTACAACTGCGGGAGTCAATACGGATGAACTTCTGTATATTCAGGCTCTTTCTGTGGAGAAAGTTCTCGAAACAATTGAGGACTTAATGGGAGAATATCCTGAAACTCAATTCCTTTTCATTTGGGATAGCATTGCTGCTACTTCTTCTGAAAAAGAAATAGAATCAGACTTCAACCCTCAATCCACTATGGCAGTCAAGCCTCGCATTTTTGCTAAGGCTTTTCCGAAACTTACAATCCCTCTTGCCAATCAACAGTGTACGTTGATCTTGATTAATCAATTAAAGACCAACATCACTAGTAATGTAGCCGAAGCAATGACAACCCCATTTATTGCTCCCGGTGGTAAGGCGATTGAATATTTCTGCTCCCAGCGTATTTGGTTAACAAAGCGAAAGGCAAAAGCAGGATATGTCACAGACCAATCTGGTTTGCGAATTGGTTCGGAAGTAAAGGTCAAGATTGAAAAATCTAGATTTGGAACGGAAGGAAGAACTTGTGGGTTCAAAATCCTGTGGGGTGGCGAGGCACGAATTCAAGATGAAGAATCGTGGCTTGAAGCCCTGCGTTTATCCCAATCAGACCGTTTTCGGGTAGGAGGTGGATGGTACTACCTTACCGACTCTAAGGGTAAGGAGATAAAATTCCGATCCTCCTCTTGGTTGGATAAACTAAAAGATCAAAAATTTAAGTCTCTGGTCTTTGAAATTATGGATGAAGAGATAATTAAGAAGTTCGATACTGAAGGCAAGAATTTCAATGTCGACAAAGAATAGTGATTTGATACATCATTGTTTTTCTCCATGTAGCCCTCACCTTGTAATACAGGTGAGGGTTTTTTATTTATTTACTTGACAAACTAAACACAACAGGTTATATTATTAATATAATACGGAGGACAGTATGAAAAAAATATTAATTAAACACGAAGGTATTCAATTTTACGGATATCTAGTCGAGGACAAGAAAACAAAGTTTATTGCTCTCAATGAATCAAAAGTAGTAACTTGGCATTACCCTAAGGTAGCGTACTCGTACACAATCGTGGAGGGGTAATGAATAAAGTTATGTTTATCGATGGACTGAATATGTTTATCCGCAGCTACATCGTAAACCCAACTTTGGATAAGCATGGCAACCCCATAGGCGGTTGTATAGGTTTCTTAAAATCCTTGCAAAAGGTTACTAGGAAATTTCAACCTGACGAAGTAATAGTTGCTTGGGATGGTCACGAAGGTTCACAGCGCAAAAGAGCTTTGAACAAACAGTATAAAGAGGGTCGAGGCCCGATAAGGTTTAACCGTAGGTTAATTGAGTTGTCACCAGAAGAACAAACAAAAAACAAAGCCTATCAACTTATTAGGCTGATGGAGTACTTAAATGAATTACCAGTCATTCAAATCACTATCGACTTTGTTGAGGCCGATGATGTTATCGCTTATGGAGCACGGCACCCTTATTACGGAGGGTGGAATAAAATCATTGTTTCTTCCGATAAAGACTTCTTTCAACTCTGCGATAAGCAGACATCTATCTATCGACCTATCCAAGATAAAGTGGTTACACAGCAAAGCATTCTTGATGAGTTTAAAATTCATCCCAATAATTTTGCCGTTGCTCGTGCAATTGCAGGAGACACGAGCGATAACCTTCCCGGTGTGCCTGGGGTTGGGCTTAAAACAATTGCAAAGCGCTTTCCTTTCTTGGCTTTCGAAGAAGAATCAGACTGCCAAAAGATTGTTACAAATTGTGCAATGCAAACAAAAAAGCTTAAATTACACGAAAACATTATCAAGTCTGCTGATTTGGTAAAAAACAATTATAGAATCATGCAACTGTATTCACCAAACATCAGACCGGTGAATAGAATTTTTATTGACAATACGATAATCCAGTTTGAACCTGAGTTTTCAAAACTAAATTTTACGAAAATGCTGTTTGAAGATGACTGCGGCTATATCAAATTTGATGAACTAACTATGGTCATGAAAAAAATAAAAAGATAAAAAACAAAATTGACAAATGAAAATTATATGTTATAATTAATAACACATTGGAGGACAAATGTATAATAATGATCAAGACACTTTCTCACGTTTTGGGAAAAAATTTCAAGAAAATATGTGCCAACTTATGTTGGAAGACCGGCCATTTTATGACCAAATCTCAGAAGTTATCGATATCAATTTCTTTGAAAAAAAATATCTGCAAATATTTATAGAAACACTGATGAAGCATAGAGAGAAATACTCTACTCATCCAAATTTTGAGGTAATGATGTCTCTATTGAGAACTGAATTGAACCACCATGATAGAGCAACCGCCAAAGCAGTAAGGGATTTTTTTGCTAGAATAAAATCTTCGGATGGTATCGAAGAAGCCGCTTGGATAAAAGATAAGGCTATCGATTTCTGTCGAAAACAAGTGCTCAAAGCAGCAATGCTCAAATCAGTTAAATTATTGAAGTCCTCCTCGTTTGACGAGATTGAAAAAGTTATTCAGGACGCTTTGAAGCTAGGTACAGATAATAATTTCGGACACGAGTATCACAAGGATGCCCTTGCAAGATTCGAGATCGTCAATCGTAACCCAATCACAACTGGTTGGGATCGTATGGATGAAATATGCAAAGGAGGCCTAGGAAAAAATGAACTTGGCGTTGTTATTGCTCCTACTGGCGCTGGAAAGTCAATGGTTCTTGTCCACCTCGCCACAGAAGCACTCAAAAAAGGAAAAACAGTAGTGTATTACACACTGGAACTTAAAGACACGGTAGTAGGAAGTAGGTTTGACTCTTGCTTGACCGGAATTCCTCTCAATGAACTGAGGGATCGAAAAGAAGAGGTCTTGGATAAGATTGAAAACGTCGACGGCTCTTTGATAATCAAAGAATATCCAACCAAGTCCGCTTCGGTTCAGACAATCAAAAATCACATTGAGAAATTGAAAAAGAGAGGCATAGAACCAGATATTGTGTTGGTTGATTATGCTGATCTACTTAGACCACCTCGCGTTTCTGGTGAAAAACGTCATGAGTTAGAGGAAATTTATGAAAACCTCAGAGCCATTGCTCAGATTTATGAAATACCAGTCTGGACCGCCTCACAAACAAACCGCGGAGGCTTGAATGCTGAGGTCATAACAATGGAAGCTATCTCGGAGGCATTCAACAAATGTTTTGTAGCCGATTTTATCTTTTCGTTGTCAAGAACTGTCCAAGACAAACAGGCGAACAAAGGAAGAGTCTTTATCGCCAAAAATAGAAATGGCCCTGACGGCATGGTGTTCCAATCGTTCGTAGATTGGTCAGATGTCACAATTAAAATATTAGATAGGGATGAAGATGTCGATGCTATGCAATCTACCGCGGAAGCTCTGACTCTTCTTAAAAAGAAATATCAAGAAATATCAGCGAAATAGGAGAGCAAGTATGGAACTAGAAAAAAAAATCTTGTCGGACATAACTGTGCATATGAAATATGCTCGGTACTTGGAAGACGAAAACCGTAGAGAAAACTGGAACGAATTAGTAACGAGGAACATGAATATGCACCTCAAAAAATTCCCTAGTTTAGAAAGAGAAATAAAAAATGCTTATCAATATGTTTTTGATAAGAAAGTGCTACCTTCAATGAGAAGCATGCAATTTGGAGGAAAACCTATCGAGGTCTCCCCAAATCGTATATTCAATTGTGCTTTCGCTCCTGTCGATAATTATCATGTTTTTTCTGAAATCATGTTTCTCCTCCTAGGAGGCACAGGCGTAGGGTTTTCAGTACAAAAACATCACGTCAATAAACTACCAGAGATCAGAAGACCTTCAAATAGAAGCCGTAGGTTTTTAGTTGGAGATTCAATTGAAGGTTGGGCAGATTCTGTAAAAGCATTAATCCAATCCTACTTCAAAGGCACTTCAAAGTTGCGTTTTGATTTTAGCGACATCCGTCCAAAGGGCGCAAGACTAGTTACATCAGGTGGAAAAGCTCCCGGACCACAACCACTCAAAGAGTGTTTAGTAAAAATAGAAGGAATATTAGATGAAAAAGACGACGGAGAACAACTTACACCCATTGAAGTTCATGATATCATCTGCTATATTGCGGATGCAGTTCTTGCGGGAGGTATTCGTAGAGCTGCCCTTATATCTTTATTCTCTGCTGACGACGAAGAAATGCTGTCAGCAAAAACTGGAAACTGGTGGGAACTCAATCCACAACGTGGCCGTGCTAACAATTCTGCTGTCCTTATGCGGCATCGTATTGACCGTAGCACTTTTATGTCTATATGGGATCGAGTACGTGAATCAGGTAGTGGAGAGCCGGGATTCTATTTCTCCAACGACAAAGATTGGGGAACAAATCCCTGTTGTGAAATAGGTTTAAGACCATATCAGTTTTGTAATTTAACAGAAGTAAATGTCAGTGACGTTTCAACCCAAGAACAACTAGAAGAAAGAGTTCGCGCTGCGACCTTCATAGGTACCCTTCAAGCGTCTTACACGGACTTCCACTACCTAAGACCTATCTGGAAGCGAAACACGGAAAAGGATGCCCTTATCGGCGTTTCTATGACCGGTATTGCATCCGGCGGTGTTCTCAAACTGGATATGCAAGAGGCCTCCTTGATTGTCAAAAGAGAAAACAGAAGAATAGCCTTTCAGATTGGGATAAAACCAGCAGCCAGAACCACATGTGTTAAGCCGGCTGGTACAACATCGCTAACCCTAGGTACATCCAGTGGTATTCATGCATGGCACAACGACTATTATATACGTAGAATTCGTGTGGGAAAAAACGAATCAATATATTCATACTTGGTTAATAACATTCCAGAATTAGTGGAAGATGATAAGTTCCGCCCTCATGATACAGCAATCATCATGATACCTCAGAAAGCACCACAAGGCTCCATAACGCGTCATGAAAGCGCTTTGGATTTATTAAGAAGGGTAAAGACCATAAGTGATACTTGGATCCAAGGAGGGCACCAAAATGGACACAATACTCATAATGTTTCGGCCACTGTTACTATAAAACCTGACGAATGGAAATGTGTTGGAGAGTGGATGTGGTTGAATCGTAAATGCTATAACGGATTATCTGTCTTACCTCACTCAGATCACACTTATGTACAGGCGCCTTTCGAGGATTGCACCCGAGAAGAGTACGAAAATTTACTTCCAAAGCTAAAAAGTATTAACTTGGATCTAATTATAGAAGAGCAGGACGAAACAAATTTATCCGGTGAACTAGCATGTGCCGGTGGATCTTGCGAACTATTTTAGGAGAATAAAATGAGAGAACGTTTGGAAATAATTATAGAAGAACTCCGTGCTGCAATGGCCGATGTTGATAAAGTCGAATCTGGAACCTATGGGTACAAAGCGGCTGCACCTAGGGCTCGCAAAGCAGCTCTTACGGCTATTAAAGAACTTAAAGAGTTGAGAGTTGAAATCCAAGAAAAAAAGAATTCTCACAATTAATACTTGACAAACGCCTTTTAATGTGTTATATTATTTAATATGTTAAAAGGCGTTTGCTATATTTACAGCGGAGGTAATATGTATTTAGAGCCACATAATCGTCACCTTTTGGTGCACCCCTTAGATGATAAGGAAGAGAAAAAAGGCTTTGTCCTTCCGGAGGGTTACAAGACTCCCCAAACACCACATGTTATATGTGACGTTCTAGGAAAAGCAGAAGATTGCAAGGTAACAGTGAACATAGGAGATCGAATTGTAGTAGAAAGAACTATGTTGCACGAGATAAAAGCAATGGGAGAAACTAATTATCTAGTGCTAGAAAATTATGTTTATGGGAGACTACAAGATGAATAAGAAACAACTAAAAGAAATGATCAAACAGGTTATACTTGAAAACAGAAAGAAATCTGTTCTCTTGGAGACCCCTCAATTACATGAAGCAACTTTTGCAAAAGCAGCAGATTATATAGACAACAAGAAACTACCATTCTTTATTGTGTCTGCTTTTCGTGGAGAACGCGGAACAAAATACAGTAGAAAAAACATATCAGCCGCTGGTGATGTTAAAGATTTCTTAAAATCTAAGGGATTGTCATATACCATAGTGGATGGTGGCTATACTGAGAAAAAGAGAGACAAAATAACGAAAGAGCCACTTAAAAACCCTGAAACAGGTGATCCGGTTTACAGTGTTGAGGAAGAAGAGAGTTATTTGGTGTTTGGGGATGTACCTCATTACGGAGACACATCAGCAGCAGTTACCGATGTACAAGAACTTTTTGAGATTGCCAAAGAAGCCTGTCTTATTGATCCTGAGAATCCCCAAGAAACTTTCAGTTTCGGATATCCAGTCGATATAATAGAACCGGGTTCAAAAGAACCTGTTCGCGAAATGCGCATAGCTTTATATGAAAACGATGCTCCGAGTTATGCACGGGAACATATGTTTACCGAATGGGGTGGTCCTTGGAATTCTTTCGCAAAGATGATGAGTGATGTTGGAGCTTACACTAAGATCAGAGGCACAAAAGGTGCTTTCGCTGAAGAAAAACTTGAAGAAGCTAGGAACATGAAAGTCAACAGTGTCATGGATGGATACAAAAAACAACATTATGTTGATTACTGGACAAAAATGAAGGCCCGATGGGATCACGAAAACAAAAAGAGGTCTTAAATGTCGTACGAGAATTCAATTAATCTATACGGAGATGGTATAGGTAAAGTTCAATATATTGACCATATGGGCACTGATCTCACAATCGTGAACAGTGCTCGTGTTTCATTTGGAGTAGAAAAGGAGGAACTAGATGATAGAGATAAGAAGCTTGTTAATTACCTTGTTAAACACAGACACACGAGTACGTTCGAGCACAATGTGGTTACCTTTAAGTTTGTCGTTCCTCTTTTTGTGCGCTCTCAACATATGCGACACAGGACTTGGAGTTACAACGAGATTTCCAGAAGATATACAGATAAAGATCTTGCTTTTTATTGCCCAATGTCATTCCGTACTCAGCATAAGTCCAACAGGCAGTCTTCTAACAAGGATAGAATAGACCCAATACTATTTCCGGACTTATCTGATCCTAAATTTGGATTGACTTGTTCGGACTACCTCAGGCAACACACAAAAAGATCAGTGGAATTATTTAATCATTTGATGACTGCGGGAGTGTGCAGAGAACAAGCACGAATGGTGTTGCCACAAAATATGTATACAGAATATTATGGTACCTGTAACTTAAACAACCTATTGAAGTTCATAGACCTCAGAACCCATGAGGGTGCTCAACAAGAGATACAGAACGTGGCGAAAGCATGCTTGATGATAGCATCAGATCTTTGGCCGGAAGCTGTTGGGGCGTATAGGAACCTAAGATGTGTTTAAGAAAGGGGACCTGTTCAAGTTCAACCAGTGCGGAACAGATTTGTTCTGTCATATATCGGGTTCCGTAGCCCTGATTGTTACTGATCCCGTGAAGATGTATGAATATGATTTTCATGAAATACCTGAGAAAAGAGAATATTATGTATACGATATAATAGTTTGTGGGCAACTATTTATGGAGATCCCGGAAGAGTTTTTAAAAAGGATAGCGTTAAATGATGAAGAAGATACTAAATGAATGGAAAAAATATTTGAAAGAAGGAACAGAATTTAATTACGAAGCCTTCATTAAAGAGTTTAATGAAATAATTGGTAATTCCGTTTCTTATGATTCGTCCTTTTTCCGACTAGTACAAAAGAAGTACAATCCGTCTTCTCTAGAATCACTATCAGGACTGAAGCCTAGGAAAAAAAATAAAATCATCGGCCAACTTAATGCTGGCATGACTTACACTTGGCTGGAATATGTTGGTATACAAGGGGTGAAATTTGTAATTGAATACAAAGTCTCCAAATATCTGAGTGAAGCGAAACCTGAAAATGTTGAATACCTGAAAAATAATTTTGAACAATTTTTCGAGATTTTGGCCCAATCATCTGCAACAAGACCAGATATAGAGTTTAACACTAGACATGTGGCTCTTGCTGGCCAATTAGGAGATTGGTGGATAGCCAATGATGGCTTGGAAATGTTTAAAGATGTGTTCGCAGCAAAACTAAACATATCAGAGGTGTAAGTGCAGGAAATAAATTTATATTATAATAATTTAAACATCGGAAGAACTCTAACTTGCCTTCTGCATTCTTTTAAAACAGAGACTCCTTGTATATTAACGCGGCCAACCCCACCATTTAAGTTTGACGAACATATATCACAATACGATTTTACTTTTCTAGGTATTGAGGGGTCAAACCCACAGCAGGCTTGGGACAGGTTGTGTTTTTTGTTAAGCATGTCTGGACTCTTGTTGTTCCCAAATAATATTTCTAATGCACGAATGAACGAGAACATAGTTGATATTGTGACCAACAACAACCAGAGAATAAAAATTGAATGTGAAAATATTAATGTATTTGATAATGACGAAACCGGCTGGTATTATGTATATGATTATTTTGATTGGAAATCAGGGTCCCTACATGATCTTGAATTGATCAATGATAATGACGATAATTTTATAAAAAAAATTATTTTCTACTCCTCTGAGAGAGAACGTGTTAACAATAATGTCAAAGATTTAGTCGGTGTTTCATATTTAAGGGAGGACGAACTTGAAAATCTTGAATCGTCATCTGTCTATTCTAGGCTTAAAGTTTTAAGAATGATGAAGGAAGCCGGAATAAAAGGTAGAATAACTGGCTATAACAAAAAGGGCATTGGCTCCTATACCGCTCCTGTTATTGAATTTAACAGAAGAATTGTAAAGCCGGATTTCAAGCCAACGATATCACTGAAAGAAGTATATGATATGCCAACAGAACAAGGGTACACATGGAAGTTACTAGAGAAGATAATACAAAGTACTTCCATTTAGCTGGCATCGTTCCAGTTGCGGGACAATCTCTGGACTTTGATCAACCTTGGCCTGACTGCATGATGCCAATTGCTCCTGATTTTAGTTTGTTGGAAGCCGCTGTTGCTGAGTGTGCTTGGGCCGGCTGTGATACAATTTGGATAATTTGCAACGATAATATAGCAGCTCTAATAAAAAAGAAAATTGGAGATTTCGTCGGTGATCCCGTGTGGGCTTATCGTAAATTCGATAAGTATCCCAACGAAAGTAAGCGTCAAATACCTGTTTATTATGTTCCGGTGCATCCAAAAGACAGAGACAAGAGGGATTGCCTAGCTTGGAGTGTCTTGCATGGGTCTTTAACAGCATTCAAAGTATCAGACGAGTTGTCTAAGTGGGTTATACCAAACAAATATTATGTTAGCTTCCCTTATGGTTATTTTCCAGCCTATCAACTTCGAGAATATAGAAAAATTATTTCGTCCTCAAAGAACGTGTATATAACATCTGACGACAAGTCAATGAAAGATAATTATTATTGCTCTTTTTCTTTTGGAAAGGACGAATTTATAGAATTTAGAAGGATAATCAGATCTGGTACAGGCCGTTGGAGACCCGGAGTTGACTATAAAGAGTATGACGCTTTACCAATTGAAGAAAGATGGTCAGCTAGGTTTTTTGAATTAGAACAAGTGTTTGAGCCATTTGACACCGATCGAGCACAAAAAATACCAGTTGAAAATTTTTATAATATTGGCTCTTGGAAACAGTATAAACTCTTTATGTCCGAGAATCTCGATAATGAAATAAAAAGGCCATCAAAAACAATTTTGTTAAATCAAGCTTACAAACCGATTGGGAAAAACTACTTAGAGGGTGATGCGGAAGAAACTTAAATTTAAAAAATTATTAAATCATTATCGATCTCTCCAATATGAAGAAGAATACGTCAAAGAGGTTCTAAAAGAAGCTCATATTGAATTTGACGAATATTATAGGGAATTTTGTAGAATATATCTTGTCAACATAGAGAGGTTGGAAAAAAAGAAAAATGATAGACTCAAAGCAGCCTACGAACAGAGTGAAAAACCATCCATGAAAGGCGTTGACGAAAAATTGAGAGCAAAAGATTATGATCATAAAAATGTTTTCAAGCAAATAGCCAGAAAACTCCATCCAGACAAATTAAGTGAGGACGATCCGAGACTTAAGGAATTTGAAGATGATTTCAAAACTGCTGCCGCCGGCATCAATGACGGAAACTGGGGTGACTTGTTTAATATTGCAGAGAAACACGATATTGACATCAAGGATTATGACACAGTTAATGAATCAATTAAGGATTCAATCAAAGTTCTAGTTAAAAAAATAACAGAATTAAAAAATCAATATTCTTACATGTTTTACGAGTGTGAAGATGACAAGAACTGTAAAGATAATATAATAAAAAACTTTTTAAGACAAGTATTTGGACATAATTTATAATTTATACTTGACAAATGATACTAATTAGGTTATCTTATATATGTGAGGATAAAAATATGAAAGAAGTTATGAATCATTGGCGAGGCTTTATCAACCCAGATTTGAGCCCAATTATAAAAAAGAGACTGGAAGAGGCTCTCACCCGACGTCAGTTTTTAGCCGGCACTGCTGCTGTTGCTTTACTTTATGCGATCATGAATAGTGATTATTTTAAGGCATTAACTGATCAACAGCAAGATGAATTAATTCAGGCTTCACCAGAGGAGTTAGCCTCATTGGGCCTTGAAGACCCTGCTTATATTAAAGCTGTTCGTGAATACGAGAGGGAAGAGACTGAATCCCCACGTGATAAGTATGAAGGTCTAAGTTCACGGGAAATTAAAGATCTGCAATTCTCTACGATTGGAAAGCTAATGATAGCACCAACAAAACTACCAGATGATAGAGAATGGCGCCTAGCACCCACATCACAAAGCCAAGTCAGTGGTTATTATGCTTATGCAACAGAGTTGGATTTGGATCTTATAGCAGAAACAAACCCAGAGATAACAAAAGCCATGGATCTCGCATACGATTTTTATAAGGGGTTTGGTCTAACTAGATTGATGAAGTATGTATATGGACAACCGGAGTTTTTTAGCTATACTACAATGGAAAAAGCGAACGAAGGTCAGTTGTTTGACACCATTGAAACCGAGGCTACACAAACCAACTACTTGACCGGCAAGACAGAAAACATAAAAGTTAGGAAACTTCCATTAGCTTGGACAGTAGCTAATCGAGTGCTTATAGACCAAGTTTCTTTTTTAGAATCGGAACTGCAAGAAGCAAAGACAGATGAAGAGATCGATGCTGTTCTAGAAAGGTATGGCGTAGGTACAGAATATGGTAGTGGTTATTCAAAAACATCGAAATATGATGTGGTTAAAAAATTAAAAAGAATTGCCGGCAATTCTTTGAGTAGAATTGAAGATGACAGCAGGGTTGTTGGAAAACATAGTAATTAATTGGAGGAAAAATGTTAAGAATTGTGAACGTTATTTTATTTATATCAGTGGTCTTGGGTATATATCTCACCACAGAGGTTGATGATAAATCAGAAAAACAAGAAGTGGTTGAAATCTATCCGGGTGATACCGCTGATGAGTATGAAAAAATAAAGGAGATTTTAGGGTCCGAAAAGGCTTCGACGGAGTAGAATCAAGGGGAGAGTGCATGCAGGGAAGATACGCCCTTAACAGTTCAAGTTTTATAAACGCAAACAATAATTTGTATTTCGAAGAAGCCCTAGCGGCTTAATCGGGTGGCTGCTCCGAGCCATCTATCCAAGAGGAGCAAAACAACAGGACAGTTGTAAAAATCAAAACAACTCAACGCAACAGGACGGTAAGCGTTGTTTTATGACCGTCTATCTTTCTGGTTGGAGAAATAATCAGATAAGCATGTGAACGACTCAAACTAAGACTATTGCGGACGCGGGTTCAACTCCCGCCGGATCCACCAAACATTGCGGGTGTGGCTCAGTGGTAGAGCATCGCGTTGCCAACGCGAGGGTCGTGGGTTCGAATCCCATCACCCGCTTATTTTTAACTTGGAGGAAAAAATGAAATATTTAAACAGTAAATGGTTTACATTCTTTTGTGTATGCCTTAATTTTTATTTTGCCGTGCAATCCTTTTTCTTAGGAAATTGGCTTGTGTTTGGCATATGCAGCTTGTTTGCAGCAATCTGTGGTTATAGTTTTTGGTACCAAATGGAGGAAAAATGAAATATCTATTACCTTTTTTATTAGCTTGCACGGAAGTGTCTATTAACAAAATACCAACAGATCCTGTTGATACATCGAAACCCATAGCGGATACCACAGAACCTTCACAGCCGGCCTCTGAGCCCTCTGTGGAGCCTATGGAAGGTATCGGAGGGTATGTACACTACTATCTTCGTCAAGTGGCTTGTCCGGCTTGTATGGGCGAATCAAATGAGATTACGGTTGAGTTTGATGCAAGGTTTCACGATAGAACTTTTGATACCTACACAAGGCACATTCCCGAACAAGGTCAGTGCACCCAAAGTATAACTCAGATATGGCCAAACTTACCCCTAATAGATATGGGATCAGAAATAAAAGCCAGAGCTAACAATTCGACTATTCATGCGTACCGAACAAGCCAAAATAATTATTTTTATGCTTGGTATACAGATGCCTCTTATATAAGAGACACTGTACACTCTATATCTCGCGAGGATAACTATGAATTTGCAGAGTTCACATCGTTTCATGGTTTCGATTACATTGAGCCTTATGAGTTACGCTTTGTAGATCCTTCGTATGCTTTTGCTGCTCCGATATACCGTTCTGGTGCGACTTTCTGGTGGGCTCCCTATGGTACCAACACTACCTTTACAATAACGCTAGCAGTATATACTCCTGACGGCTCATCGTTGTTAGGTTATGTTGCCTGTTCAGGTGGTGACTCTGGCATGATGACCGTTCCCGGACAATATTTGTCCTCTTATCCCTATGGGGCTCTTGTCGCTGTGCATATGGCTCGGCACAAAGTTGAGCTAGTACCATGGGAAGAACAAAACACTTTCCTTGAAACACATATGGAGTGGGAAGTAATAGGAACAGGACATATAGAATGACAAAGAAGCAAAAAGACATATTAATAAAAGATAGACAGAAGATCGGAAGACCAAAGAAATACAAAGTTGTTTTCTACAATGACGACTATACTCCTATGTTCTTGGTCACTTCGATATTGATAGAAGTATTTAATAAAGGATTACCCGAAGCACAATCGATTATGATGAGGGTACACAAACAAGGAAAAGGAGTAGCAGGTGTCTATTCAAAAGAAATCGCACAAACAAAAGTTGAAACAACAAAAATGTATGCAAGAGAAGCAGGATACCCGCTCCACGCCGAAGCAGAACCAGAGTAGTTGCCCCTGTTGTGAATGTGATCCATGTGATTGCGGTTGGGGGTCTTATTAGTTGTTATCTTCTTACCCTTTTGACGTTGACTATGAGGTTGGTGACCTAGTGATGCTAGCCCACCCAGTTGAATTCATGGGGGACTTCGTCGACCGAGGCGAGGTAGGAATAATAGTTAAATTATACGATCGTACATATGGATCACATATCATATATGATTGTAGAATTCTTCTGGGCTGCGGGAGCCATTTGGACTGTTGGTTTTCTGAGTTGATCAATGTAACAAGGTTGTCAAATGGCAATCTTTAAAGAAAAATTTGATGTAGGAGACTTAGTTATACTTAACACCTCATTCCCTAGTGTTTTGAAAAATCAACTGGGGATTATTATTCAAATCGGAGTAAACACGGTATATCAGTTAGAAGAAAACATACAGGAAAATTGGTATGTCGCGCAGTTTGGCTCAATCAGATTAATAGTTAGTGTTGATATGATTATAAAAGTTGAAACAAAAAATGAGTGACATAAACATCGGCGATTTGGTTCGCTTAAAGAAGGAGCATGACCCAGAGGGCAAGATAGGAATAGTCACAGACATTAGCCCAAGATATTCTCACCTAGTTTCACATGGAAAGACAAAGGTTATAAGAATATATTGGCCAACCATCGATACAATCGATTGGGAATATGATTTTTTTCTAGAAAAAATTGACCCAAAGGACTTGACAGAAGATAAAGAATAGGTTATATTATATAAAATTGGAGGATAAATGATTTTTATATGGAACTATGCCTTTAGGCATTTAATGAAAAAATATTGGGGAAACAGGTACAGATCGATACCAGTTTTCCATATGGAACTGGCAGGAGATATGCTGGGTAATTTTAGACATGATAAGAATGGTTTCAACACTATTTGTTTAGCCAACAACCAAGGACTTACAGATAGGCAATTGATGGGTGTTCTATTGCACGAAATGTGCCACCACGTTGCTTATGAGAAGCATGGAATGGATATTGATGCTCATGGGGCCGAATGGGAAACCGAGATGAAATTTGTAGGGTTTGAATATCCCATAGACCAAGACACAGATGGCACAGAATTCTTTTCCGAAGAAGAGTATCAAGAGATACTTCGGTTATTACCCGGAGAACAAGAGACCTTTGAGTGGACTGACTCTTTGACTTTTATGAAAAAAATGGAAAAGAATTGTGTTGACTTAGTTTTAACCGACCCGCCATATATCATAAGTAAACCTTCGGGATTCAAAAGTGTTAAAGAAGGAGTGGAGCGTTTTGCTGTGTCGACCGAACATGGAGAATGGGACAAAGAGGAAAATTTTTCTCTGAAAGATTTGCGAGATTCCGTAAAAGAGTATTATCGTGTATTAAAGAAGCACGGTACTGCTATTGTCTTTTGCGATCTCTGGAAGATCACAGACGTAAAGCGTATAATGGAAGAAGTAGGCTTTAAGCAAATTCGCTTCATAGAGTGGCTCAAAACAAATCCGGTCCCTCTCAATTCGAGCAGGAACTATCTTACAAACGCCAGAGAGGTCGCTCTCCTAGGCGTAAAGGTCAGCAAGCCCACGTTTCATTCGAGCTATGATAATGGGATTTATCAATTACCGATTTGCCACGAGAAAGGTAGGTTTCACCCAACACAAAAGCCTCTTATGCTGATGCAACTGTTAATAGAAAAACATAGTAACCCGGGAGACGTGGTATTGGACACATTCGCCGGAGCAGCGACCACGCTGCTCGCCGCCAAAAATTTAGGCCGTGGATTCCTTGGTTGTGAACTTGACGAAGAATTCTTTGTTAAAGCAGAGAAACGACTCTTCGATCTCTAATTATTAAAGCAATATTAGGAGGGATTATGAATGGAGGCGATAATTGAGGGCTTGGCCCAATATGGACCATTGGGTCTTTGGACTGCATCTTTGCTTTGGATGAACTGGCAGCAACGCAAAGATCAAAAAGAAGATGAAGAAAGAGCAGCCGATCGATTGCGGTATTACCAAGAAAACATCATAACAAGACTTGAAAATCAAGAAAAAATGCTCGAAAGGGCACTAATTAAGTTGGACGACGGTCTTAGTGCTATGCGTGAAAAATATGCCGAAGATCGTATAATGCGAATGAAGGGTGACAAATGAAAAAAAAGACATTATATAAATTAATCGAACAAGTCTTAAATGAGGCTGAAATTAAAGAACTAATGGCATCGGCAGACCCAGATTATATTGCGCAAGCTGTCGACATTGCCGTTATGCTTGGAGACGAAGAAAAACAACAAGTCATTGATGGATTTTTGCAGTTAAAGGCAGAAGATTTTTTATACAGTGCACACACCTTAATGGAAGAAGACGATGAATTCTCAGTAAGGCAGATGATGCCGATTTACGATACAGTCAAATACACACTCCTTAGTGTCTTTAGAAAACGCAGAATGCCTACTATCACTAGAAACCAAGACGCGTCACCATGGCTGTTGGAGCAAGCTTATTTGTTTCTGAATAGACTACATCAGAAAAAAGCGGCAGACAGAGACATGCTGTATTTAGCAAAAAACCCAGCAACACCAGTTAAAGTATTGAATAGATTGAAAACATACTGGATGGCCGAGGTTAGAAAATCTGCCGAGAATAACTTATCATCACGTGATCCATTAGAAGAAAAAAAGAAGCGCAAGAAGAAAGAAAAGACCAAGAAGGATGCTTGCTATCATAAGGTGAAGTCGCGTTATGATGTTTGGCCGTCTGCTTATGCTTCCGGCGCTCTTGTTAAATGTCGCAAAGTCGGAGCAAAGAATTGGGGTAACTCAAAGAAAGAATCTTTGGGCGAAGCAGAAATTACCGACGACGAAAAAGAAGAACTGAAAGATATTTCAAAGCAACTAAAAGGCGCCGTTAAGGCTCACGGTAAGCAGGCAAAGACAATTGACAAAGCAATTAAAAAAGAAGGCAAGAAAAACTGCGGCTGCGGTCAAGATCCCTGTAAGACATATGGTATTCAAGAACAAAAAACTGAGGAACTTGAAGAGCGATGCCAAAAGGGATATAAGACCCACGACACGCAAAAAACAAAAGAAATGTTTGGAAGAACATATCGTAATTGTGTAAAAGCCGAAGAGGGCCAACTAGACGAAGAGGGATTGAAGGCTTGGTTTGATGATGCCGATGGTGATGGACAAAGCGGCTGGGAGCAAATTGGCGGTAAATACGATGGTAAACCGTGTGCCAAGCAGCCCGGACAAAAAACCAAGCCAAAATGTGCATCCCCAGAAAAAGCAGCATCAATGACCAAAAAAGAAAGAGATAGTGCTGCTAGAAGAAAAAGAAAAAAAGATCCGAATCCAAATCGCAAAGGTAAAGCAAAAAACGTTAACACAGACCCAAAGAAAGAATCTCTATATAGAATCATCGAAGCGGTCATCGAAGAAATGAATAACGAACTTGCCGAGGCGGAACTGGAAGAAAAGAAAAATTCAAAGTGCACCAAGGCTACAAAGAAAGCATCATCCACCCGCAAAGGAAAGAAGTGGATGAAGTGTGTAAAGAGCGACAGTGGTGGATACAAAAGAATTCACTGGGGACAAAAGGGCGTAAGAGTTACCGGTAAATCTGGTAACACAAAAAGAAAGAAATCATTTAAGGCTAGACACAATTGTTCCAAGGCAAAATCGAATACACCACAAGGCCAAGCGTGTAAAGATTGGGCGGAAGAATAAAAAACTTCACCAAAAAACTTGACAAACATCCTCCAACCAGTTATATTATATACATAACACAAACACATTGGAGGACACAATGACTAACTATCGACTAGGCTATGCCTGTATAAACATGACCCTTGGCGCACAAAAGCCCAAGATCACAACAAACCGCTCTATGATCAAGCGAACTTTCAAAGAGAAAGGTATCGCTTATGCTTCTGAGCTAGCTCTGCAAAATGTCAAGGACTTGAAGTCAATCCTTGAATGGAATTTGAAGAATGACATCACGTTCTTTCGCATGTCATCAGATATCTTCCCATGGGCTTCCGAGTATCAACTCGAAGACCTACCTGACTTTACTGAGATCGAAGAGATTTTATTTGAATGTGGTCTGTTTGCCGAAGAACACAACATGCGCCTCACAACGCATCCCGGCCCATTCAACAAACTTTGCTCACCAAACGAGCAAGTGGTGCTAAACACCATCCGTGATCTAGAAATTCACGGTAAACTAATGGACTTGTTGTGCCAACCACGCACACCAAAAGCCAAAATCAACATTCACGTTGGAGGTGCATACAATGATAAACCTATGGCCCTTGGCAATTTTTGCCGGAACTTCGCTAAGTTATCAGATGCTGTACGGTCTCGACTGACTGTAGAGAACGACGACAAAGAGTCGCTATATTCAACCCAAGAGTTGTACGATGGTATATTCAAAAAGATAGGCATCCCCATTGTACATGACTACCACCATCATCATTTTTGTACTGGTGGTTTGTCTCAACTGGATGCCGTTGAATTGGCTCTCTCTACGTGGGGTGATGTTCGCCCTGTTGTTCATTACAGTCAGTCACGTTCCGTGGAGCACAACGACCCCAAGATCAGAGCCAATGCTCACTCAGACTCTTACTGGACTCCGATTGATACCTTTGGTTTTGATATGGACGTGATGCTAGAATGTAAACACAAGGAGCTAGGTCTATTCAAAATGCGAGAATTAATGGCGGAAAATTTACAATTAGCAGCGAAATAAACTTGACAAACTAAGCATAACAGGTTATGTTATATATAACACAAACATGGAGGACAACATGGATTATATAAAACCATTTAAAGAAGCACGTAAAGTGGAACTGCAATTAAACGAAGAAGGTAAGTCTGGGAACCGCTCTTCACAAAGGACAGATGTTCTCAATGATTATACCATTGAGCTAATCAAAAAACACATCCCAGAGAACAACTTGAATCAGTGGAGATTTGAAACCGAGGAAAACATAGATTGTTCTCGCGGTGACACTTTTTCAATTGACATCCTGTGTTATCACAACGATCAATTGAAGTGTTTGCTTCTGTTGAAGGCTATCGGCAGTTCCTATAATAAAAATAGGCACAACTACGCAAACACTGTTGAAGGTGAGTGTGCACGAATCTTTGATTACGAAGAGAGAGAAGATGGTTTATCTGTTATTTTCATCGACTGGATTCCCAACAAGGTCCCAGCAGGAACCAAAATGGAAACTCCAAATATTCCCGATTTAACAAAATCAGAGAAAAGGTGGAATAGTTTTTTGGCCGACAGAGATTCGTCTGTTTCTTTCTGCAAAGTTAGATTTGATTTGGGGACATACAAAAACATATCCGGTGCTGATAAGTTAAAAGAATCTTTGGTTAGGAGTTTTTCATGAAAGAATTATATGAATATGAAGATCTTTTAGACAAAGACAAAAAGAAGAAGATGGGAATCACTTATACTCCCGAAAAAATTGTGCATTATATTAATGAAGCATGCTTAAAAGCGTGGACCGGCAAAAATCCCCCAAAAGTTGTTGATTTTAGCGCCGGAACAGGCGTTTTTTTGGTAGATATGGCTAAAAAGATAAGCGAGAGATACAACATTTCTCTTGGTGAAGTGTATAGGCAATATATATTTGCAAATGATTTGGACGTAGAAGCAGTAAATCTGTTTAGTTCTACCACTGGCTGTAAAAACATAACCACCGTTGATGGACTAGGTTTCGATTTATCAGAATATGATATAATCATTGGTAACCCACCATATGTAAAGATACAGAATCTTTCCAAAGAAGATCAGACAAGAATAAGAAATTTTTCTTGGTGCAAAACTGGAAATACCGATCTTTATATTGCTTTTTGCGAAATGATGTGTACGTCTGGTAAGATTTTTGGTTTTATTTGCCCAAACAGTTGGCAAAAGACCGCAACAGGACAAGAAATGCGTAATTGGTTCTTGAATTCAAAAATTATTTCTACATTTGTTGACTTCCGACACAAGAAAGTCTTCGATGTCTCAGCGTACACTAGTATACTGTTGTCCGATTCTATCAAAAAGGAATCTTATGTGTTTCAAACGGATTTGGACTCTGACACGGAAACAAAAAAATTTGATGAAGTAACAGCAGATGACTTCTTTTTGTATACAACCGAGAACACCTTTATAAAACAGAACAAAGAGAAGAGTAATTTATTGTTCGATAAGTGCTCAATGAAAGTGGGTATAGCAACACTGGCTGATGGTGTGTATTTCCTCAAAGATTGTAAAATTTCCGGGAAACTTGTGTTGTTCGGCGAAGAGAAGATAGAAAAAGCCGTGGTTAAGCATTGTTATAAGGCTTCTAAATTAGTCAGATATGATGATGACACTCATGACATGATTATATATCCATATGACAACAAGAAGAGTCTTATACCTGAAAGAACCATGAAGAAAAAATACCCATTAGCGTATAAATATCTAGAAAAACACAAGGAAAAACTATTACAACGTGATGCAGGAAAGTTCAAAAAGAAGTGCAACGAAGGTAAAGCGGTCTGGTATGAATACGGAAGAACACAGGGCTTGGGATTGAAATCCAAAAAGATTTTGATATCTCCCATAATGTGTAAAAAATATTTTATGTCGATTGATGATGGTCTCTTTATGTCTGGTTATTGCTTAGAGGTCAAAAAAGACTCTGATTATGAAGATGTACTAGCTGCAATTCAGCAAGAAGATTTTAAAAAATGGGTGCACCTATTTGGATCCCCAAAGAGCGGCGGATATTATTCCTTGAACAAAGCCGCATTGAAAAAATATCGTTATTAACTTGACAAACTAAACATAACACGTTATATTATAGATATAAAATAAAAAAGACATTGGAGGAAAATATGTCAAAAGGATATAAAATACAAATGAACGATGCTGCAGCAGTGTCACAAGTGATCAATCACCTTAGCACAGGTATACCAAAAGAAATGGCCCTGAGGGAACTTGTGATCAATGGAATTGAAGCATGTGGTAGAAATACGGCAGAATCTGACCAACATTGTGTCTTGGTTGTTAAAGATCATCAGCTCAACAACAAACTATCTGTTATAAACACTGGCGGTGACTTTTTGAGCCAAAAAGTTTTTCAAGATAATTTAGCAACTTTAGGTAAAACTGGAAATTTAGTTGGCGAAGACTATGTTTTGGATAATAATAAGGGAATCGGTGCGAAAATTTCATATTTACCAAAGGCAAGACTTGGACTACTTTATAGATCAGTCGAGAAGGGTGAAGAAGAAGGTATATTTGCGCGAATGTGCGATAATGGTAATGGAATTTATCACCTACCAACTTTTGAATGTGAATACACTGGAGACCAAACTTCTTGGCCAATATGCGACTCTTTTTCTGAATATAGAAGCAACTCAACCACCACAGAAGTTGTAACAATGGGAGACAATATAGATCAGGACACTTGGTTAGATTTTGACCAAACTTGTTCCCTAAGAAAGGCAAGTACAGATGGTGGTACTGGATACGGTGTCTTCAGGTATTTAACCCATAGATTATGGACTCAACCGCAAGCACCAGTTAAAGTTGGCATATATGAAAAGTCCACCGGCGATTTATCTAGATTGGCAACAGTGAACGGTCTTAAATCGTTTATGATCAAAAAGGGTTGTAAACAATATGGCACAGTCAATTTTAAATACAATGATAAGATAGATATCGTAGCACACTGGAGTATTATTAAAGATGCAAAAGATTCGGGATATTCATCTAATTGGTCAGCGTCTGGCTATACTGGAATTGCTTGGAAAGGAGAGGTTTACTCTGACTTTAAACAACATCATTTATCAGTCAAGAAAGATTTAAATGATTGTGGTGTTATAATAAAATATAACAAAGTTCTTATTATTTTTGAAATAAGAGATGATGTTCAATTAAACACCAATTCCGGTAGAACCGAACTTTTTGATGGTGATAGCAAAATAGACAAAACTTTGTTGCATGATTTGTTTAGAGAAAACTTTCCACAAAAATTGAGAGAATGGCAAGAAGAAAATCAACTGAAAGATGAAAACTCCGAAGATCTAATGAAGCAAATCGCTAAAGATATGAAAGGGCTTGGTTTTGGTTCGTCTAAAAAAGGGACTGTCTCCACGCAAAGTCCACTGAAGATTGCCAGGACATCTAATCACAAAAGTATTCCTGCTTTAAAATCAGCCGCAGTAAAAAGCAAATCAATGAAAAAAATAAATTCTGCTACGAATTTAAGAAACTATAAGCCAATCCCTCATCGTGAAATTGCCGATGAAAATGCTCCGTTGATTGAATTTCATTATAGAGATTATGTGCTACTTTTAAACACTGGATCTTCTGTTTATCAGAATAGAAGAAAAAGGATCTTAAATCAACTAGGGGAAAGTTGTCTAGTAAATGCTACCTTGGAATTTCAAATAAAAAGGAAGATGGTAGTCAATGCAATCTATACTATTTTTGAAACAAGTAGCAATTACGCAGACTCGACTTTAGAAGAGAGGAAAGAAAAGTGGCTCCCCCAAAATCTTGAAGCCAACTGGAATGATTCGACTGAAAAAGAAATTTTGAAAATCATTAAAAGAAAAAATGACGAGCGGAAAAAAGCCGCTTAAAAACAAAAAACTTAACATTGCCCCTTGACAAATGTCTTGGGGCGTGTTATATTATATACATAATAAACAACAACAATCATGGAGGACACATGAATAAGATAGATTTTGTTGGGCTACACGCTCACTCTGGGGTTGGATCCCCTTTCGATGGATTTGGATATCCACAAGACCATATGGACTTTGCTTACAATAACGGAAGCAGAGCCCTAGCACTAACAGACCACGGAAACATGAATGGTCTGGCTTACCAAGTTCTTCACGCCAAACGAATGAAGAAGGAAGGTAAAGACTTCAAGCCTATCTTTGGTGTTGAAGCGTATTTTATTGAGTCTGTTGCTGACTGGAAGGTAAAACTCGAAGAACACAGAGCGGACAAAGATAAGTCTAAAAACATTGACGACGCTCGCTCCGGAACAACCGTTGAGAACGAAGCGGAGTCCAAGTCTGCATCCAAATCAGAACTAAATCGTAAGAGACACATTGTTCTTCTTGCAATGAATCAGGAAGGCTTAAATAATATTTTTAAGTTGGTTTCGGAATCTTATCACGGAGATAACTTTTATCGTAAGCCTCGTATTGATTTTGATATGTTAAAGAAGTATAACGAAGGCATCATTGCCCTTTCTGCTTGTCTTGGTGGTATCTATGCTGGTTGTTATTGGGAGAACCGCGAAGAGGGCTCTGAGGCTGTTCTTGACTGTATGAGAACCATGACCAACAAAATGCTTGATATATTCGGTGATCGTTGGTATGGTGAGTTACAGTGGAATGCTGTACCCGAACAACATGAGCTAAACAATTATGTTATTCAAATGCATAAAGAATTTGACATACCTTTGGTGTCGACATGTGACTCTCATTATCCAACGCCTGACGCTTGGAACGATAGAGAACTATATAAGAAAATAGGCTGGCTTGGCAAAGGAAAGCCAGAATGGATGTCTGATGAACTACCTGAAAGCGTGGATGAGATTGGCTATGAACTGTATCCAAAGAACGGCGAACAAATGTGGTCCGATTATAAAAGATACAGCAACATTGTACATACCGACATTTCTTATGATGATGAAATTGTTCGCCGATCTATGTTGGAGACGGTCAATATTGCTTTTGAAAGGATTGATAATTTTCTCCCTGATAACACTGTACGCTTGCCTGATTTTGTCGTACCTGCTGGCCATCATCCTGCAGAATACTTGGCTCAATTATCCTTCGAGGGCCTATTTAAAATTTTGGAATTACGTTCTATCGAACGAGGGTCAGCCACTTGGGTGGAGTACACCGATCGACTGAAACACGAACTCGATGTTATCTCGGATAGAGGGTTCTCAAAATATTTCTTGACTATGAAGTCAATCACGGATAAGACAAATGAAGTACAACTCTCAGGGCCCGGACGAGGATCAGCAGCAGGATCGCTGGTCGCTTATGCACTGGGCATTACACAAGTGGATCCAATTAAGTATGGTTTATTATTCTCACGTTTTCTCCGCGCCGACGCAACGGATTATCCTGATATTGATTATGATGTATCCGATCCTATGGTGCTTAAAGAAATTCTTATTGATGAGTGGGGTTCTAATACCGTAGTTCCTATTTCTAACTTCAATACGTTACAGTTAAGATCTTTGATCAAAGATATTTCAAAGTTCTATGATATTCCGTTTACTGAGGTCAATAAAGTTACAAACACAATGATGAATGAAGCCACACCTCTGGCTAAGAAGAAGCATGGAATACGTGCTGGTGTGTACACGCCTACATTTGAGGAAGTCTGTGAATTCTCTGAGACTCTTCAAGCATTCTTCTTAGAATACCCGAAGGTCAAATCTCATGTTGAAGGGTTGATGGGACAAATCCGTTCCACTTCTCGTCACGCCGGAGGTGTGGTTATCGGAGAAGAGTTGGATAAATATATGCCACTTATAGCTTCCAAAGGTGTCCGTCAGACTCCTTGGTCGGAAGGGATGAATGTACGTCAACTTGAACCGATGGGTTTCATTAAGTTTGATATTCTTGGTCTTGCTACATTGAGAATGATGGAGGAAGCAATTGAGCGTATCTTACAAAACCATCATGGAATTAAGTCCCCAACTTTCGAAGATATCAAAAAATATTACGACGAAAACCTACACCCAGATGTAATTAATCTAAATGATCAAGACGTTTATAAGAACATATTTCAAGCCGGCAAGTGGATGGGTATCTTCCAGTTCACAGAAAAAGGTGCACAATCACTTTCGAAGAGGGCGCAACCGAAGTCAATTATTGATATATCTGCGATTACTTCTATTTATCGTCCCGGGCCTTTATCTGCTGGTGTGGATAAGGCATATGTGGACGCTGTTAGAGACCCTCTACTAGTAAAGTATGAAAATGAAATAGTCGAAGAGATCACCAGAGAAACTAGCGGCTTTCTTATATTTCAAGAACAAATTGCTCTTCTTGCCCACAAACTTGGCAAAGACATTAATCTTGATGATGCTAATTTGCTCCGCAAGTTGTTGACCAAAAAAGGTCTCGATGCCGCCAAGCAAGCTAAGAAAGAAGAAATAATGACAAAGTTTGTTCGTGGTTGTGTCGAGAAGAACATTTCTCGCGATGTAGCTATGGATATGTGGCAAAAGTTTGAATATTTCTCTGGCTATGGTTTCAATAAATCACATGCTGTTGCTTATTCTTTGATATCCTATCAGACTGCTTGGTTGGCTACATACTACAATGCGGAGTGGGCTTGTGCTTTCTTGGACAAGGAACCAGAGTCTCGTAAAGAAGCAGCGATTAATATTGCTAAATCTTGGGGTTATACAATCAAGTCATTGAACATCAACACGTCCGGACGTAAATGGTCTAGTGTTGGTAAAAATACTCTTGTTGCGCCTTTAACAACTATTAAAGGTCTCGGTGATGCAGCCATTGATGAGATCATTGAGAAGCGCCCATTTACGTCCGTAGAGCATCTTTTGTTTGATGGAGGTGTGGTAGCACGAAAACTCAATAAGAAGTCCTTAGATGCCCTTTGTAGAGCCTCTGCGATGGATGATTTGATGGATGATAGGTTCTTTGGGGATAAACATTTCTGGTCTGCTGTTGTGGTAGATAAACCCAAGAGTAAGAAGAAATTAAATGAGAATATTGAGACTTATAAACAAGAAGGGTCTTTCTCAACATCCGAGAGAATTCAGAACATTCAAACCTTAACCGGTATATATCCGATCAACATGGTTATGACAAATCGTGCACGAAAGATATTAAAGGAGTTTGTTGTTCCGCCGATATCAGAGTTCGATTCCGATCTGGGTGTTGCTTGGTGTATACCGACTAAAATTAGCAAAAAGAAAAGCAAAAATGGCAAATGGTTTTATACTATCGACACCATTGACTCGAACTCTGTCATGACAAAGATTCGCTGTTGGGGAGTTGATCCGGATAAGGACTTTATTTACCTTAACAAACCCTATGTCATCAAGAAACCAAGCTACAATGAAACTTGGGGATTCTCAACTTATGGTCGCGTCGATAAAAAATGGATGATGATCAGTTAAAAACTTGACAAACAATTGTCAATATGTTACATTATATTATATTGGAGGAAAAAATGAGAATAATATCAATAACAGACAAATATGGGGGAGAAAGATTGATCAACCCCAATCAAATAACACAAATATGGGATGACCGCGGCCCTAGCACAGGTAGCAAGGAGGTGATAATAACTCTTTCTTGCGGAAGCCACATTAGAACACAATTTACAACAATCGATCATGCTCTCGATTATATACAAAGAGCATCAAGTCATTCACTAGTAGGAGGATAATATGACTAAATTTGAATTTGTAACAAACAACACCGCTGCAATCGTAGAAGAATACGAAGAAGCAGCGTTTAAAACAAAAGAGCAACACATGGCTGATTATATCAAATCAATGAAAGCCTTGGAAGATGCTATGGAGCCGTACAAAGAACAAAAGCGAGAGCTTAAAACAGAGTACATCGATAGCGGCTGGTTAACAAAAGAAGATATTTCTTTAACAGTTCGAGCTTATCGACTACTTAAAAACGATGTTGATATCGAGGCGCTTCTTGATATTTATGATAATTTAAAAGGAGATAAGTAATGTTAATTGACTATTTCAAATTAAGAGATAGTGCATTGGATCCCGTCCGAGCTAACCCCTCGGATGCGGGTTTGGATGTTTTCTATTGTCCTTCGGACGAAAGAGACAGTGTTTTAATACAACCCGGAGAATCTATTGTTCTAGAAACCGGATTGAAGTTTGGTGTGCCACATGGTTTTATGTTGGAAGTCAAAAATAGATCATCAGTGGCATCTAAGAGACGATTGGTTGTTGGGGCATGCGTTATAGACCCGGGTTACAACGGCGAACTGTATGTAAACTTGGTAAATGTAGGAAACAGTGCTCAGTTAATCGAGAGTGGTACGAAAATTGCACAAGTGATTATGGTACCTGTTATTCATTTTCGTGCACGAAAGATAATGACTGACTCGTTGTATGATAATCCTATTTGTGTTTCTAACAGAGGAACAAGCGGCTTTGGTTCAACGGGGACTAATTAAAATAATGCCCAATAAATACGCGAAAGACACGAAGAAGTTCACATTTTATGCGAAGGATGATTTGCATGCAAAATTTAAGATACGCATGCAACACCACACCTTAACACAATCAGAATTTCTTCGCGCCTGCGTTCAAGCCGTTGTTGATCAGGATCCAACAATGGAATCCTTTATTGATGAATATAAGGAAAAGAACGGAAAGCAAAGTAAAAAGCAAAGATCCAAAATCAAAAAAGATCAAGAAGACTCGAAGGACTTGCTAGATTCTTTGGGTTTCGGTGATGGAGACATTGATTCCATCTTTGATCTAATAGCGAAAGAACACCCAGAAATTTAATAATTTATGAATTTTTCTGTTTTTGGTGTCTATTTAGTTTGAAATAAAGTCTTAAGGAGAGATAATTATGGCTAAAAAATTATTGAGCGAAGCACAGGTTCGCAGATTTGCAAAGTTGGCTAACCTTTCGCCAATGAACGAAATGAAAATGGAAGAAGAGGAAACCGTAGAAGAAGGTATGTATGCCGAAGAGGAAGAGGATATGGCTGATGAAGAAGCCCCTCCTGCCGAAGAAGAGCCTGCGCCTGAACTGGATGCCGAAGAACCAATGGAAGAGCCAATGGATGATATGGGTGGCGAAGATTTAGAATTAACTGATGATGAAGCCCAAGCCATTATTGATCTCGGAAAGAAACTTGAAGCAGCTATGCCTGCCGGTGGCGAAGAAGAAATGGAAATGGATGCTGTTGAACCAGCAGAAGAACCAGCCCCAGAAATGGAAATGGGTGATGAAGAAGAAATCATGGAAGCTCTTCGTGGTATCAACTATATCCCCGGAAAAAAAGAAATCGTTGAAGAAGTTGCTCGCAGAGTTGCAAAGCGTTTACTTAAAGCAAAACGTGCACAAAAAGAACTCAATGAAGCACTAGGCAATGGTTCTGTTCGTCGTCAAACCAAGAAATAATTTGACAAATATTAGTTAATGTGTTATAATTAGGAGAGGAGACCCCTCTCCTTTTTTATTGGAGGATAAATGTTAGAATATATTATCGGATTCACCTGTGGAGTGGTATTGTTTTATTTTTTGTCATATGTAATGGCATTAGGTCACTCTATTAGCGTCCTAAAACAAACACAAAGAAGTTGTGCTGCTCTCTTTGTTGTTAGTGAACAGGGATTACATGAGGTTTTACACCTCAAATATTTGGCCATGGAAGAATCCGGCAGGTCTGAACAAAATATAACAGCACAAAAGTACATTGATCAAATGAGTATCGATAGCATTCGTAAAACAATCATGAGAAATTATGTTAGGGTCTTTCCGGAAAGCTATAAAAATGTTATGGAATATTCAACTTGGGAAGAAATGGAAGCGTATGTTAATACGGCCTTAAAACAAGGCGAAGATATATCATGAGGATTAATCAATGGAATTTGAAAAGAAAAGCAAAAAGAAAGCTAAAAAAGAAGAGCCACAACCGGCTGAGGAAAAACAAGAACTAACAGCAGAAGAATTACTGGGTGCCCTTCAAGGTAACAATCCCGAACAAAGAAGTATTATGTTGGTCGGTGAGATAGATGAAGAGAAGGCTGCTGATCTTATTTCTGCTCTCTTGGTGTTGTCCCAACAAAAAGCACCCGGTCAGGAAAAGGCAGACGATATTAAAATATATGTCTCGACCTATGGAGGATCAGCAGATGAAATGTTTAGTATCTATGACGTCATGAGTTATTGTAAACAATTCTGCGATATCGAAACAATAGGGTTGGGAAAAGTAATGTCAGCCGGTACACTTATCTTGGCTTCCGGCACCAAAGGAAAGAGAAAGATTGGAAAACATTGCAGAGTGATGATCCATTCAGTTAACGGTGGTTCAATTGGTGAGTTACACAACTTACAGAACGAAATGGAACAAATGAAAGGTCTGCAAGACAATTACATACAGTGTCTCTCAACAGAAACAGAAATGACAAAAAGACAAATCCAGTCACTAATTAATAGAAAGGTAAACGTTTATCTTTCGGCTAGTGAAGCCATAGAGAAAGGTCTAGCAGATGAGGTGTTATAGTGGGTATAGAAGACAAAATATTTTATAATGAAGGTTCGGCAGCTAAATTGGGATGGGATCCCAAGTGGTTTGGTTGCAAGAAATTCAGTGAAAAATTGGTAGCTGCAATTGAAAAATTTCAGAAAGAACATGGGTTAACAGCGGATGGCTGCTGTGGGCCTACAACTTATAGAAGAATTTATAACGATAGAGTTGCGAACATTGAAGACCACTCTCCAATGTCACATAAGGATAATACCGAGTCTTTTCTTATATACAATAGCGACTACATTCCAATCGAATGGCCGAAGGTAAAGTTGTTTTTTGAAGGCGGTGGTTTAAAACTTCGAGGAGGATACAAACATCTCAACTATAAACGTGATCCAAAGTTTTTTGTATGTCACTGGGATGTTTGTCTTTCCTCTGAGATTTGTTATAAGGTGCTTTCAAAGCGTGGAATCAGTGTACATTTTTCAATTGATAATGATGGAACAATATATCAGTTTATGGACATGAATGACGTGGCGTATCATGCCGGCGGAAAAGTTTGGAATGATCGCTCGATTGGTGTTGAGATCTCCAATGCTTTCTACCCAAAGTATCAGAACTGGTATGAGAAGAGGGACTATGGAAAGAGACCGGTTGTTAAGAATGCTTATGTTCATGGTAAGAAACTAGAAGAGCATTTGGGTTTTTATCCTGTTCAATTAGAGGCATTGAAAGCGTTGATGAAAGCCGTCCATAAAGCCACGGGAATACCCCTTCAAGCTCCCCTTGATCGTTCGGGCAAGACCAACACTAAGGTGAGCAAGAAAGCCGCTGAGGGCCGCTTTGAAGGCTTTATAAGCCACTATCATCTGACCAAGCGAAAGATTGATTGCGCTGGTTTGGACATTAAGAAACTATTAGAGGAATTATAGAAATGAAACAGAGCGATTTAGATAAATTGATTGAGCAGGTGATTGCGGAGAAGACAGTTATTGACTTAACAAATCGCTTGCCAAGTAGCGGTGTCGATAATGAAGACGAAGACGAAGATGTCAGAAATGCACTTGACTTACCGGATCGAACAAAAGTAAAAAGACCCGAAAAAACAGGGGATGATGAATATAAATATTCAGCTTCCAGTGTAAATAGAGATATGGGCTTCAATCAGAATACACTCAGCAAGAAACAAATAAAATATATCGCGGGCTTGAAGGACGACGACGGTGAGCCGGACGGGGCCAAAAGAAAAGGTCATTTCATCACCGATGACGATTTTAAAATTCTGTTTTCCAAGACAGACACTGCTGCTGTGGAAGTGGTAAAAACACTCTTTACAAAAGTTTTCAAATTAGATGGAACCGGCGGAATAGGCACCAAACCAGAAGAGACGTTGGGCAAATTGATCAATCTTTATATAGGCTCAAAAATGCAAAAAGATCTTGATCCGAATTATCAGCAGTTAAAAGATTGGGTACCCGGAGAGAGAGTAGATCTGCTAGCACCGGTGGTACAAGCGGCGCTTAAAAAAGTTGGCAAGGTACCCGAGGAATTTGGCTGGGGGATGTTTCCTAATCCTATGAAGGGTTCGGAAGTCGCTCCGGGAACAAAAGGAGAAGATACTGTTGATAGATTTCAAAAGGTCGGAAGTGAACAAGTTAATTTGGACCCAATGTTGGCTGGTATTTTTAAAGAATTTGAGGGTGGCTCGATTAATGATCGTTTTAAGCAACTAGAAGAATTCGCTTCGATCTTCAAGGGAGAGACTGATGAAACTTCAATCCAAGCCGGTCTGCAAAGTTGGATGTCAAAAAATAAGAAAAATCAATTTCAACTCATGAATTATGCTTACGCTGTGGCAATGATAGCGGATGAATCCAAGAAACAATCGTCCTCCAATGCAGGTGCTTTCTTAGAAGGTTATTTAAATTATTTTATAGGCGCACCATCCGTTGGTGGCTTGTCTGCTGCAACAGATAATATCGCAAAACTACTTAACAGCGGTGCATTAGTGTACACTAGTGCTAAGTTTTATACCGGAGGTACAAAAGTACCACAAGATGGCCTCAACCTTGCCAAAGAAGCTGAAAATCAAAGTGTTTATTACATCATAGCCTCGAAACAAGCTGAGACTGGTGGTGATGTAAAGGGAGCATCATATGATAAAATAGATTTCCACATGGTGGAGATTATTTCCAACAACAAGGCCACAAATAAAAAAAACCCATGGGGATTATCGCAAGTTAATTTAGGTCCGAACCTCAGACAACAAGGAACTCCGCTGGTTGTTAGAAAAGGCACCGGAAGTAACGAATCAAAAGCTATCATAAGTTATAAAAATAAAGATCCCATGTTTACAATTTATACACTGCCGGCAAAACTAGCAGGTGAAATAATCGAAAACAAACAAACATTTGATAATATTTTTATAAAATCAGTCAGAAATTCTACCGAAGAGGCTCTTGCGGTCGTTAAGTCTATTTCGGCAAATTTAAGTAGTATCCAAGAATTAGATTATAAAACTAAAAAATTATCCGGAGATGTTGGAACAAATTCAGCCGGTCAGGCCTTACTAAAAAACAAAACTGCGATTATGGCTCGCTTCGCTCAACTACAAGGTGATCTTAAAAGCGGCTATGATACTATTTTTGCGGCAGTCGAAGAAGACACCGGTCCGGTAAGTGAGTCTAATTTGTCGCTAGACAGCCTAATCGAAGCAATTATTAAACAAAAGTTGCTAAAATAACTTGACAAACCTCTCATAAGAGGTTATATTATAAATATAATATTCGGAGGTAGAATGAAATATTATAATCAAGGGTTTGCCCTCAACCAAAAAATCATTGAGGGCGTTGACATCCTTGCTGATAATGTTGCAACCACTCTCGGTCCACGAGGGAGGAATGTAGCGCTGTATCACAAGGAACAAAATGTACCAGTTATCACCAAGGATGGTGTAACGGTAGCAAAATTTATTATGCTTGAAGACCCGTTCCAAAATCTTGGAGCTCAGGTCATCAAACAAGC
>TARA_R100001591_G_scaffold50981_1_pt1 | contig 37196 bp, 44 predicted proteins | sample TARA_R100001591 | Tara Oceans TARA_R100001591 (sample SAMEA2622725) | marine metagenome | biome: marine biome (ENVO:00000447); feature: surface water layer (ENVO:00002042); material: "saline water (ENVO:00002010), including plankton (ENVO:xxxxxxxx)" | depth 5 m
TCAATGTTTACAGATGATGGTGATACAACTTTAATGTATAGAATAAACAGGTTTCGTTTTAAATTTAGAAATCTTACATGGTCAACCACTGCTAATCATCCAGGAGCTTTCTCAGGTCAAATAAGATTATTTGCTTCTGTTGCACCTTTAAATGCATCTGGTAATCTTATTTTAAGCAGTAATAATAATTATGTAACTCAAGATTCATGGCAATATACAAGCTCTGGTGGTGGTTCTTGGAATGATTCTAGTACAACCACAGGTTCTGGTAATGCTGGTACATATAATAGAAGTGGTGGAAATCCAGCTACTTTTCCAAGATCAGCAGTAGGTTATGCTTTTGTTAGAAGTAATCAAAATCTTTATGCTTACAATGGAAATGCAGGTTTTGCTAATCAAATTAGACAAGGACAAGATGCTGTAAATAGAGTTGATAATTCAAGAATGAATGGTTTTAGAGCAAATTTTAATGGGGAACTTGAAATTCAAAATTACAAAAATCAATGGGATGTAACTTTTGAAGCTACTACTCAAGAAAATTCTAATTCTAATAACAGTCAACTTTATGTAACTAGATCAAGAACTGTTGCAACACAAAGTGGATCAACTTGGTATGAGACAAATACAGCACCTGCACAAGGTGTAAGGTTGTATTTTTTACCTCATGATTTTAGTAGTGCTAATAGTGGTAACGGCAGTTCAGGACAAATTGAAGCAAGTTATTGGGGTTTAGCTGGTGGAAGAATAGAATTCTATGCAGACATTAGTGATTTTTAAGTTGATTAGTTAGTAGAATTATTATAAAAATTTAATAGGAGTATTAATATGGCAAGACCAACACAAGATGATTTTGAAGTCTTTACAACAAGACCTAAAAAAGCAGTTCGTAATTCTGAAGGCGTAAGAGTTGTTGAAGACTACACAGATGCAGAATGGGATGAAGCTAAAGCTAGTGCACAAGAAATAATAGATAATTATGATGTTGATGCATTTGCAAAAATTAGAGAATACAGAAATAAATTATTAAATGATTCGGATTGGGGATTAGTCGCTGATACTACATTAACTGAATCTGAGTTAGTAGATTTAAAAGCATGGAGAACTAGTCTTAGAGATTTACCTGCATCTGAAGAAGACCCTGATGACATTGTTTTTCCTGAGTGTCCTATCGATTATTTAGGTATTGAAGTATTCCAACCATTAGCATAAAAAATGACTGATGAAAAAAAAGAGGAATGGATTCCTCAACAAAAAGAATTAGAAGCACTTCATACTATGAGAATAGAACATAACTATGATGTAAATTTTTCTGTTATTAGTGATAAAAAAGATTTTTTAGATGCTTTAATGGAAATAGATTCTTTAGAACTAGGCAATCAAATTAAACAATTAATAGAATCTCAGGATAGACAATTCACAGTAGAATAGTGTAAGTTGTTTATATTAGGAGTAATATAAATTAATGGCACTTGGTTTTACAACATATTCTGAAGCAGCATACGCACAATCTAGCGTAATTACTGATGTTGAGCAAGGACTCACAGGAGTTCAAGCTACAGGTGCTATCGGTAATGTAGGTGTTACATCTCCTGAATTAGTTATACCTACAGGTGTTGAAGCTACAGGTGCTATAGGACAAGCTCTTGGTAGAGCAGGATTTGTTTTTGCTAAACCTCGTGGCAATGAAACATTTACTATAACAGTGCAAAGCACTGATAGTGGGAATAAATACTATGTAAATGATTTTAGACAATTAATGCCTACTGCATTACACAAAGGTTTTACTTACATATTTGATCAATCAGATTCAAGCAACAATAATCATCCATTAAGATTTTCTACAACACCTAATGGTTCTCATGCAGGAGGATCAGAATATACAGATGGTGTAACTGTAGTAGGAACGCCAGGTCAGGCAGGAGCTTATACACAAATTGTTGTAGCTGATAATGCTCCTTCTCAACTTTATACTTATTGTATAAACCATAGTGGCATGGGCTTCTCTGTTAGCGTAGAAGCAAATGTTGAAATTAAATCTACAAGTGTAGTTGGCAACGCAACAGCAATACCTCAAATGATTGTAGTACCTACAGGTGTTGAAGCTACAGGTTCTATTGGTAATGTAAGTATAAAGTTAAGTGCAATTGCATCTGTTACAGGAGTTTCTGCTTCAGTATCTACATCAAATGTGTTAGTTTGGAGTGAAATTGATACAGTTCAAGACCCAAATTGGGTGGAGATAGCAGCATAAATATTCCCTAGAGAATATTTGATTGGAGAAATAAATGGCTACATTTAGTAATATAGGATTAAAATTAATAACTCAAGGTGATGAGGCAGGTACATGGGGTACAAGCACTAATACTAATTTAGATATTGTTGATGAATCTCTTCAATATAATTCTAAAAATTTTACATCTGATGCAAATCTAACAATAACAGTAGCAAATGGAACAACAGGTTCTTCAGGTTCTCCAAGTGGTCGTGAGCAAGTTTTAGAATTTACTGATACAGGAAATGTTCTTACAGCTAATAGAAGTATTATAATTCAACCATCTACACTTAAAAAAATGTGGTTAGTAAAAAATTCAACTGCACGAACTCTTACAATTAAAATGAGTAACGGAGATAGTGGTGTAAATATATTAGCAGGAAACGATGCTTTATTATATTCTAAAGGAACAGGTAATATGCAATCAAGTGTTGCAGGTTCTCCTGGTGTAAGTTCTTTAACAGGAACTAGCAATCAAGTAGCAGTATCTCAATCATCAGGTGCAGTTACTTTATCTTTGGATGATTCTCAAATAAGATTAGTAAATCAATCTGCTTTAACTACAGGAACAACAGTAAATAATATTTATAATGCAGTTAATTATAATAGATATAAATTTTCAGGTTCTGCACAAATAAGCGTTACAAGTGGTGGAAGTGGTAATATTCAAATACAACCTATATCTACAACAGGACAAACAGGCGTAGGAAATTATTATAGTTCTGGTTTTTATACTGATGTCTCAGCAGGATCACCATCAACAGCTATTATTAATAATCAATTAGGTTCTAATTGGATAATACCTTTAGCTACGGCAGGTAGTAATAATCAAATAGATATTTGGTGGGAAATTAATTTAGTAAGAGATACAACCTATCAATCAACTTATGGATTTCCATATTATGGAACTGGTAAAGTTACATCTAGATCAGGGTTAAATGTTGATTCTGCAAGAATAGTAGATTTTAATATGGGTGCTGCGGCAAATGGTAGTTGGAATACATTTGGAGGTTTAAAGTTTACTACTCCTACAAATGTTAATTCAGGTCATTCTATATTTGAAGTTAGTAATTATTAGGAATTAACACATGGCAAAAACAACTGTTACAGAATTAGATAAGAAGTTAGCAGTAATGGAACAGCAGTTAAGAGACCATGTAACAGCTTGTGAAAAAACATCAGAAGAAACATTGCATAGAGTAAAAAGATTAGAATATTTTATAATAGCAACTTTGTTTTCAGTTATTAGTGGAACAATAGTTGTTGTAACAAGTTTAGTAGTATAGGAGAAAAAAATGGATATTTTAAATAAAATAAAAGAGTCATTAAAATCAAATCTTAACACACTTAAAGAATGGGTAAGTTCGCCAGTATTTTTATCAATAGCTTCTTATATTTCTTTATTGATAGCGTTTTTTGCAGATAGTATTCTCTTACTTTTAATATCATTAGGTTTAGCAGGTTACTCTGTTTATCTTGCATTTAAATTTGAGGACTAATTATGCTATCATTGCTGGGCTCTTTACTCGGATTCGGCACTTCTTTCTTGCCAAGCGTTTTAGGTTTTTTTGAAAAGAAAGCTAAATTTAAACAAGACCTACTTATGCTTGAGGCAAAAGCAAAATATGCTGAACAAATGTCTAAGTATAAAATTGAAGAACTAGACGCAGAAGCCGACATAGCCGAAGCAAAAGCTATCTATGCTCATGCAGAGCAACTCTCTAAAAACAATTCTTCTAAATTTATTAGTGCTTTACAAGCGTCTGTACGACCAGTGATTACATATTGTATGTTTAGTGTGTTTTGTTTTGTTACAGTTTCACAAGTTATTGTTGGAGTGCAGGATGGTGACGAACCTTTAAGAGCAATTCAATCTGCATGGTCAGATGAATCGATGGCATTATTTAGTTGCATTATTAGTTTTTGGTTTGGGAATCGTGCCATGAAAAGGATGAAAAAATAATGCCTCTTCAAGACTTAACTCCACCAGCAGGTTTAAATAAAGTAGGTAGTCAATACACTGCTAGAGGTCAGTGGTTTGATGCTAATCTTATTAGATTTTTTAATGGAGTTCCACAAAAATTAGGTGGATGGACTTCTTGGGTTAGTCTCCCAACAACATCTTCTTCTAATAATAATATTCGTTCTATTTATCTTTATAGAGCTAGTGATAATACAAGATATACAGGAGTAGGAACTACTTCTAATTACACTATTATAGAAGGAACTCTTCCTACAGATATAACGCCTGTTAATTCTCTTGTTTTAGGAAACAATCCTGTTGCTTGTGTTTCAGGAAATTCTTTCATTACTTTTACTTGTACAGACCCTCATGGGTTAAAATCAGGAGACCTTGTACGAATATCAGGATTAACAGGAACAATAGGTGGTATAGATTTAACTACATATAATGCTGTAGCTACTAATTCATATGACACAAGAGTTGTTCTAGGAACACCAACTACGACAACATTTACCTTATCAAGCTCTACAGCTAATGCTACTGCAAGTGGAGGTGGCAATAATGTAACCATTGATGCATATTTATCTGTTGGTTCAAATGGTTATATTGCAGGTACAGGATGGGGAGCAAGTGATTGGGGTGGTTTAATTGATAATACAGCTTGGGGAAGTACAACTTCTATAGATTATAAAAATCAATTAAGATTGTGGTCTGAAGATAATTTTGGTGATGATTTACTAATAAATCCTAGAGGAGGACCGATATATTATTGGGATAAATCAGCAGGAACAAGTCAAAGAGCAAAATTAATATCAACACAATCACAAACAATTAATCCTATTTCTTCTTTAGATATAGCTTCTACTACATTAAATGGTAATTTAAGCAGGACTGCAACAACTATTAATGTTACATCAACTGATGGTTTCTATGAACAAAATGGATTTCTTATTGTTGGTGATGAAGTGATTGCTTATGCTAATTCATCAGCTACATCTTTTACAGGTTGTGTAAGAGCTAAAAACAACACTATTTCAAAAGCACATAACTCAGGTAGTTCAATAAAACAATATCAAGCTAATGCTCCTTATTTTTCTTTACAGGTAATGACAAGTGATCAAGATGGTCATTGCATATCTTTTGGTTGTAATCCTTATTTACAAGATACAATTAATCCTATGCACATCAGGTGGTCAGCAAGTCAAAATGCTATGGATTGGACTCCTCGTGCTACTAACTCAGCAGGTGGTGTTGATTTAAGCAGTGGTTCAGAAATAATAGGTGCTTTATCTGCAAGGCAAGAAATACTTATATGGACTGATACATCTCTTTATTCTATGAAGTTTATAGGAGGAGATTTAGTATTTTCTTTTGATGAAGTTCAAGATGGAATTACAATGATATCTCCAAAGGCTTGTGCTAATGCAGGTGCTAATACATACTTTATGGGAGAAAGAGGATTCTATAAATATTCAGGTGCTATAGAGCCCATACCTTGCCCTGTAGAGAATTATATATTTGATGACATAGATGTAAGTGAACAACAAAAAGTATTCGCTGTGTCTAATCCTAGGTACAATGAGGTATGGTGGTTTTATCCTAGTAATGAAATGAATGAACTATATGCAGGAAGTTTAACTGCTAATGTAGACCTTGTTTCTTCAGCAAATTCTAGTGATCCAACAAGATGTGTAATTTATAATTATGTAGAAAATACATGGACTCTTAATAATATGTGGAGATCAGCAGGTGCAACAGCATATGAAGAAGATTATATGTTATTAGGTCAGCAATTTAATTCAGCTAATAGTTTCTTAGTAAGACAAGATGATGGAGATAGAGCTAATAGTTTATCTGCTGATGCTACAGGAAATAACTTTACTTCTCATTTAGAAAGTGGAGATATATCTATAGGTGATGGACAAGACTTTGTAGGTGTTTCATCTATAATACATGATGTAGAATTAACAGGAACTATTTCTGATTTAACTAATAAAGTGTTTATTAGAAATTATCCATCCGAGTCACCTACATTATCATCAAGCAATACTGTAACATCAAACACTACTAAAACTGATTTAAGAGCTAGAGGTAGAGCTACTATTTTAAGGTATGAACATGATGATCAAGATGCTAGTTTTAGACTATTTGGTATAAGAATGAATGTTTATCCTGATGGGAGAAGGTAATGGCTAGACAACCTTTAAGACCTGCCCAAATAGAATATAACTCTATAGATGAGAATTTATTTCGTGAACAAGTAACTAATTTTATGAATGAAATTAGTACAAAAGTAGATGAAGTAGAAAAAGTAAATACAACAACAAGTGCTAAAAGTGTGAGAAGAATGCAACTTTTATTGCTTGGTGCACCAAAATGGACAAATTAAATGGCAGATACATTTAAAGTATTAGCACAATTAAAACCTTCTTCGGCAACAGCTACAACATTGTATACAGTTCCAAGAAGAGAGGGAACAGGTGTTAACTCACAGTTTCCTGCACAAACAACAATAAGTTCTTTAGTAGTATGTAATCAAGACAGCAGTACAGCAGATACATTTAGAGTTAGAATAAAAGTTAAGAATGCTGGTGACGACAACAAACAATTTATATATTATGATAAAAATGTAAATGCAAAAGATACATTAGCTGTAGTCATTGGCATTACACTAAGTGAGTCTGATGTTATTGAAGTATATGCAACGAATGGAACATTAAGTTTTAACTTATTTGGAGTAGAGACAACATAATGAATAATAAATTACCTTATAAAAACATGGCAGATGAAGTAGCGAGTAGGGGTCGTTACGGAGATACAACACTTATCCATGTAAACCCAATTGAGGTTGAAGGATTAGCAAGTCTCGTACCATTAACAATAAACCCTGATACAGGGTATCCTGAAGCATTTTTACCTTTATTAGCACCTTTTTTAGGTACAGCATTAGGTACAGCTATAGGAACAGGAGCAGGTCTTACAGGTTTAGGATTAACAGCTGCAGGTGCAGGTGGATCAGCTCTAGCAACAACAGCGGCAACAGGTAGTGTAGAAGAAGGTTTGATGGCAGGTCTTACAGGATTTGGTTTAGGACAAGCACTTCAAGGAGCTTCAGGTTTAACAGGAGCAACTGATGCTGTTAATCAAATAGCAAAAGCACCTGTAAGTAGTGCTGATGTAGGAAAAGCATTAGCAGATCAAGGTTCTTCTCTTGGAGAAGCAACAAAAGCATTGAATTCAGTAGGTTCTAATTTACCATTTCCACCAAAAGTATTACCTCAAAGCGTAAGTTCTTTAACAGATGTTGCTCAACAAGGTTTTCAACGAGGAGCTTCTCAACCTTTAAAAGCTCTTGGACAAGAAGGTGGTTTAAAAGCATTCGGAACTGAAGCATTAAAAATGAAAAATCTAGTGCCAATTGCATCAGGTTTAGGTGGAATTACTGTTAGTGAAGATATTAGAAGGTCTGACGCAAACATACAGCGTATGAAAGACAAAAAAGAAAGAGAAGGAAAAGAAGCTATTGCGAACTATATAGAGAATAGACCTGGCATGACAAAAGCACCTTTTAGTTCTCGCTTTGTACCAGGAATGCAACCACAAGGAACAGCTATGAAAAACCCTTATGCAAATAGATATGCATTAGGTGGTAAAGTAAGAAGATTTAAAGGAGCAGGAGATATACAGATTCCACCAGGATATGTAATACCAACACCTGGTCTTCCTGTTATTCCTCCTGTAGAGCCTACACCTGATCCTACTCCTGTGATGCCTGACATTAGTAATTTTTCTATGGGTTACGATCCTAGCTCTATTGATATGGCAACAGGATTAAAAAAGACTCCTGAACAAATGCGAGGAATGGTTAGAGGTAGAGGATTAACTCCTGTTCCTTATAATTATATGGCAGGATTTATGCCTGAATATCAATATGTTTCTAACATCCAACCAACATCTACAAGTATAGGTGCTACAGGTACAGGTACAGGAACAGGTAATATATCAATAGGTGGAAGTGGTTCTATGGGAATACCTAATGTAACAGTTGGTGGTACAAATGTTTATAAAGGTTCTTATGATCCTGATTTATTTGCAGGTGGTACTCCTTACAATGAATATCTTTTAGGTAATGTAGAAAAAGGTATACCTGATTATTTAAGTTCTTATATGCAGAACACTCCTTATTACCAATATCAAGATCAAGTTTTAAATGATATATATGGTGGTGGAGGATATGGAACTCCTGGCTTTATGGGAACAGGATTTTATCTAAATAATCCAATGCCTATGCCTACACCTACACCTGATCCTGTTAATCCATTACAATCACAAGTAGATTCTCTTAATAAAAGAATAGAAGATTTACTTGCTCAAATAGAAGGTAAAGATGAAACAATAGCTGAAGAATTAGCTACAGATCAAGCATCAAGATTTGGTCAAATTACACCTGATCCTAAATCAGATTTAATTGTGCAAGAAGGTGATCTTGCAGGTAAATTAAATATTGATAGTGACATATTTGATTATTTAGATATAAGTCCTGAAGATAAAGCAGGAATACAAGAGTACAATTATATACCAGGTTATGAAAATTATATGGGCACTTTTGAAGGAGATAATTTAACAGAACAAATTAATAGTTATATAAATCAAGAAACAGCAAATTTAGGTGGTTTAAATACTCTAGTTAGTGCAGATGATACATATATACCTCAAAATACATTTGATCCAAATCTTGGTGCTGTAATAAATGAAATAAAACAAGAAGATGGTTCATATAAAGAATGGGCTGTTATACCTAATAAAGGTTATGTTGAAGTTGGATCATTTACAGTTGATGCAGATGGCAACAAAACATATGCAGATAAAAAATACGCAAGTGGTGGTCAGATATTAAATTCACTTAAAACTTTAGAAAATTATGCACAACCATTACCAATGAGTTTGATGGCTATGAATAATATATCTTCAGGGAATACTTATGCTGAAGGTGGTTTAGCTGAAACAGAAGAGGTAGATCAAGTTGAAGCTCTTATGCAAAATCCTGTAATACAAGAGAAAATGTCTGAAGGTGACAGAGATTTACTAAGATCAGCTTCTTTAGTGATATTAGGGCGTATTGAAGATGATGGCTCTATTATTGAAAGATTTGTAGAAATGTTTGGGAGTGAGGCTTTAGACAGATTAAAATCAGAACTATTACCTAATATGCAACAACAAGGTCTAATTGAAGGCGAAGGTGGTGGAATGGATGATATGGTTGATGGAGTTATTGGCGATCAAGAAAAAGTTGCTGTAAGTCCTGGCGAATACATTGTTCCTGCTGATGTTGTAGGTGATTTAGGAGATGGTAACAACGAACAGGGAGCAAGGATTATGGATGATTTTTTATCAAGAGTAAGACAAGAAAAACACGGAACAGATAAACAACCTGACCCAATTAACTTAGATAATGTAATGCCGTCATAATGAAAGAAAAAACAGATATAGTAAAAACCTTAGTTAAGCCTGAAGATATACCTCATATTTGGGTATTTGCAGAAAAACTTTTAAAGAAAAGTGCTAAGAGAAGTGAAGGAAGAACAAATACAAACGATTTGTTTGAAGAATGTATGGCAGGAACTAGTAGTTTATGGATAGTTTATGAACAAGAAAAGTTTCCTGAATTACTAGGATGTGGTATAACTCAAATAAATCACTATCCAACAGGTTTAAAGATGTTAAACATCGATCATGTAGCAGGAGTTCATCAAGAAAAATGGACTAAAGGTGCATTAGATGTTTTAGAAAGATTTGCAAAAGATGTTAATTGTGATGGCATAGAGTCTTTAGGTAGACCTGGCTTTTGGAGTTGGATTAAAAACGATAATTGGTCTAGAATGGCAGTAGCTTATCAAAAAAGGTTTGACAATGAGAAATAGTATTAGAAGATTTAAAGGTGGTTCTTCAGGTCCGACAGAGACCACAGTAACTAATCAGAATATTCCTGATTGGTTAAAACCTCAAATGACAGCTTTATTAGCTCGATCTGAATTTGAAAGCAATCAACCTTATCTTCCATACTCGCAACAAAGACTAGCAGGTTTTTCTCCTGCTGAAAGAATGGCTCAACAAGGCATAGGCTCTATGGCTATGTTTGGTGATCCTATGGCTACTAGAGAAGCTCAAAGAAGAGTTTCACAAGCACCTAATGTTATGACTAGTGGTATAGCACAGGCTTATATGTCTCCTTATTTTTCACAAGCACTTGATCCTTTAAAAGATGAAACAAGAAGACAGTCTGCTATATCAGCTCGTGATATAAGAGATCAAGCTGCAGGTGCAGGTGGTTTAGGTGGTTACAGAGAAGCTATCATGCAATCTGAAAGACAAAGAGATTTAAATAGACAGTTATCTGATATTGAAAAAGTAGGAAGACAAGATGCATTCTTAGATGCTTCAAGAAGGTTTGAAGCTGATAGAGATTCACAATTACAAAGAGCAGATAGACTTTCAGCTTTAGGTAGTCAGCAACAAGCTATGGGTCTAGAAAGACTTAAAGAACTACAAAGAATTGGTGAACAACAAAGATCATTACAACAAGCTAGTCTTGACATGGGATATCAAGACTTCTTACGACAACAAGGTTACCCACAACAACAACTTGGTTTCTATGAGAATATTCTTAAAGGAACTTACTCAAGACCTAACGAAACAGTTAGTACATTTGGTAGAAATCCTAATTTATTTAGTAGTATTTTAGGAGGAGGCATTCAAGCCGCAGGTTTATTAAACATGGCAGGTGGTGGTAAAGTAAGAGGTGGTTTAACATCTTTAGGTATTGCAAACGCTATGAGAGGATCAAATGCTAGGTAAAAATATAATTGAACTTCAGAAAGAATTAAGCTATATGCCTATGGATAGATTAGTTAGTTTAGTAGATGACCCTAATTCAATTTATGGTTCTTTACCTCTTATAGAAATACAAAACAGAAAACAATTACAAGAAGGTTCTAAACCTTCTGAAAGAATAACAACAGTAGCTGATGATATAATCTCTTCAGTTGCATCCCCTACTAGTATGGATACATCCTCCCCTACCTCTCTTAACCCTGCTAGTGGGGGAATCGCACAACTACCTATGAGACAAATGGCAGAAGGTGGATCAGTTTATAGCAATCCTTATTTCGGTAACGCAGACCCTGAAGAAGTAAGAAAATTACAGGAAAGAATGCCAGGGTTATCTACAGAAGATGCTGTTGCTATGGTATTAGGAATAGATACTGCTGATATAACTACAGGTTATGATAATGGTGGTTTAGCTACTTTAAAAGGTGAAGCAACTCTATCACCATTAGAACAATTAAGAGAAATGTATGGTTATCAATCAGATGAAGAATTTGATAAACAAAAAAGAATGTTAATGTTAATGCAATTAGGTGCTAACATTGCAAAAGCAGAAGACTTTAGTGATATCATAGAAGGAAATCAAGATATCTTTACAACAAGAATGGCATTAGAAGAGAAAAGAAGAGAAGAAGATATGGGTCTTGCAACACTATCTTCTAAATTAGATGAATTTGATACATCAGATGTAAGCAATATTGCAACAGCTCTTGAAAAAGCAAGAGCTGATGGACATGATCAGGATCAAATAGGAACTAAAACTAGAGATAGTTATGAAACACTTTTAAAGTATTATGAATATCTTTTAAGTCAAGCACCACAAGAAAAAGGAATAGGTTCATTAAATACAGTAAAAGCCGATCTTTCACCAATAGTTGCACCAGCAGGTGTTTAGGAGGTAAGTAAATGCCTCAATATAGAAGGTTACCAAATGGACAAATACTAGAGCTTCCTGATAACTTAACTCAAGAACAAATAGAAATTGTTAATGAAAGATACTTTACAGCACCTCAAAGAGGTATAGAAAGTTTACCAACTGAAGAAGATCAAGACACTTCTATTTTAGGTCAAATAGTAGAAACAGGTAAAGCAGTACCAAGAGGTTTTACATCAAGTTTAATCTCTTCAGGAGAAGGTATTGTATCTTTATTTGACAAAGGCAATGACAGTGAGACTTTAAAAAAGATTAGAAATGCAAGAAAGTATATTAATGAAGAATCTTTCTTAGCCGCAGATGATGCTTATAAAGATAAGTTTTTAACTAAGTTTGGTGAAGGTCTTGGTAGTTTTGCCACATTCGCTACACCTGGCGTAGCTTTAAAAGTTGCAGGAGCAGCAGGTAAAACAATAGGAACAGGAAGTAAGATTGCCGCAACAGCAACAGGTTTTGGTCTTGCAGGTACAGCAGGTGTATCTCAACAAGCTGATCAGATGGAAACATCTAAAGCAAAAGGTATAGATATATCTACAGGTAAAGAAGTTGCTTCTGAATTAGCAGGTCTTGGAATTGGTTTTACTGAAATGCTTCCTATATTTGGTCTTCTTAGCAGAATTCCTGGTGGTCAGGTTGCTTCAGATGTAGCTGAAAAACATATGGGAAAACTTCTTAATAAAGTTAGAACTCAAGGTGGTAAAGCAGGAAAAGAAGTTGTTAAAGAAGCAGGAAAAAAAGGAGTAGCTAGTACAGTAAAAAGAGCAAGTAGAACAGCAGGAGAAGAAGCTATTCAAGAAACTGTTGCAGGGTTAGCTCAAGAATTAGCAGGTAAAGGAATATATGATTCAAGTATACAAGTAGGTGGCAGTGCTTGGGATGACTTTACAGTAGGTGGTGCTGTTGGTTTTGCTTCTGATTTACTTATTAACGCAATAATTCCTGGCAAACAAAAGAACAAAGTATCAGCATATAACAACGAACAAAAACATGAAGAAGAAACAGAAAGGGTTAATAAGTCTAATAATCCAAATGCAACTGAAGTAGAATACGATGTAGTAGAAGTTGGAGGAAAGTCAGTAAATGAACCTTTAGGTTATCAAGTTGTTGAAAAAAATAGTGGTGTAGTTGTTAGCCCTAGATATAAAAGACCTGATGAAGCAATTAATCAAAAAACAATATTAGACAATCAAAAGAATGAAGCTAGTTTACTTCTTACAACCGAAAGTAACGCAAACGATCAAGGTAGATCAGGAGATGCTCAAGGAAAAGTAGCTATTATTCAAGCTAATTCTGATAACGCTAATAAAGTATCAAGGTCAGAGGCTCAAACTATTATTGTTCCTCAAGGAGCAACCGAGAAAAAAAGTATTAATGATCAATGGCAAAGTCATATTAATAAAAAAATAAAAGGTAAATCTAAAAAAGCTCAAAATAAAAGACAAAAATATATTTATGGAAATAGTTTCACACCTGCTGAATTACTTGCTGATAAAATTATAACTAAAAAACAATATAACGAAACTATGCAGAACAAAATAGATGCCATGAATATTAAAAAACCTAGTGCTTCTACTAGCGATTTAAATAAAACTTTAAAATCTAAAAACATAGATGAAAAAATAGGTTCAGGCTCTACAGGATCAACTAACTTTCATAGCTATTTAAAAGCTCTAACAGGTAAAGATAGATGGACTAAGTTAAATGATACTGAAAAAAAATATGTAAACGCTAGAATAAAACAACTTCCTAAAGCTAACAAAAAAAGAAAGATGATTGATACAACAGCTAGTAAATATTCTCTAGAGAATATTAATACTGTGATTGAAACTCAAGATAATAACTATAATGAAACAGGTGAAAATCAAGCATACACAATTGAAGAGATACAAAAGATTGCCTCAACTCCTAATAAAATAAATAAAGATGCTACTAATCAAATGGTAGAAAGACTTGTAGATAGTGGAAGACTTACTAAAATTAATTCAGGTAAAGATAAAGGTAAGTATAAATTCTTTAAAGACAGAGGCAAAGCTAATGCTATAGAGAATGAAACACAATTCCAAAAACAAAACCTTATGGACAGTGAAGCCTTCTTTGAAACACAGGCAGAGTTTAAAGCTAGATTATCAACTAAAAGAGATAAAGATGGTAATGCATTATTAACTCCTACTGAAATAAATCAAATTGCAAAAAATAATTCTCAAAAGAAAGTACAAGATTTAGGTTTGGGAAATATATTAGCAGATGAAGAACTTCTTGATTTTGATGGTGTAGTACAAGATAAAGAAGGAAGATATCGAAAAACAACAATACAAAAATCTACTACAGATGGTCTCAGCAAAAGAGAAAGATTAAGTAGAGCAGGTCTATCAGCAGAAGAAGGCTCTACAGTTAGAAAAGAAAAAAATAAAGCGAGACTTAAATCTTTAATAGAAAAAGAATTAAAGAAAAAAGGTTTAGATAAATTAGGCATTAGTGCAGCTGTTGGTAAAATTTTTGCTAAAAAAGATAAAACAGGTTTTTTTGATGTAAGTGAAGGAGCAGGTGTGTATATTCCTTCTTTAGGTCAGGTTGTTTTAAACTATGATACTTTTCTTGATATACTACCACAGAATTTAGACTCATTAAGTGACAAACAAATCCTCTCAAGAAAATTAATTCTTAAAGATAAAGACAATCAAAAAACTTTTGACACTACAATTGGTGGAACTATTAATCACGAGAGTATTCATGCCTTAAAAGATTTAAATTTATTTACTCAAAAAGAATGGGTTGTTCTTAGCAATTATGTAAAAAATACAAAAGACCCTAGATATAAAGGTCAAACTATTCAGATTGAAAATAACAAAGGTCGTAGATTGTCAATAGAAAATCCAACTTATCTTGAAGTACAGCTACAACAAAACAAAAGTTTGGATGCTGATGGCGTGATTGAAGAGGCAATAGCAGAAGCATTTGGTGTATACACAAGAAACCCAAATAAATTTAGTGGTATGCCTAGAAATCTTTTCCAAAGAATATTAGACACCCTTACATCTTTCTTCACTGCTTTTGATTCATCAGGTCTTACAGCTAATGAAATATTTAGTTCAATACAAGAAGGTGATCTTACTAGTTCTGAAAGATTATCTGATGCAACTATGGATACAAGACCAACAGAACTTACTGAAGAAGAAGAAATAAAGTATCAAAGATTTACACCAGCAGAAAGACAATTTATAGAAAAATTGGTTACGCTAAATGATTTAGTAGATGGTGCACCAAATGGTGCTGTAAGATTGGAATCTATGGATGCAATAATAGATGCAATTCAAGAACAAGCTGATAGACCTAGAGTTAGAATGACTATACTTCCTCGTAATGTTAGGGAAATAGTCAGTAGTTATTCAGGTTATATAAGATTTAATACTGATAATTCTATAAGAAAAAGAAGACAAAACAGATTTGGTAATGAGGTTAAGTATCAAAGAATTAATGCCGAAACACAACCTTTGCTAGATGTAGGATTGCCATACAGTGAAATAGGATATCAATTAGATGAGTGGTTTAAAGCTAATGGATCAGAGGCAGAGAACGCATCAATAGTAAAAGTAAATAATCTATTAAAGAAAACACCTACAAGAGAAACATTAAAACTAGATAAGACATATCTTAATGACGAGGGTAAAGAAAAGACAGCATTTAAAAACTTTGCAGAACTAAAACAATCAGTACAAGAAATTTTAGACGAAGGTAATTTTGATCCTAATTGGTATTTAAAGGTTGGGCAAGAAGCCGAAGCAATAGTAGGTAAAGATAACATGGTAGAGTTTTCTGTGTTATGGGCAATAACATCAGCTTCAACAGACCCTGAATTAAATTTTCAAAATACTTTAGAAGTAATGTCTTTGGCTAGAGGTATCGATCCCAAAACAGGAAACAAAAAACATAAGGATGTTTATTTAGACCCTAAAGGTTTTAAAAGAAGAGTAAAAGCATTGAAGATGCCAACAGGTTCTAAATACACAATAGATGAAATAGGTCAGTTTTATGAAGATGCTAATTGGACAACTAAGACAGATACTTCAATTAAAACACCTATCTATGGATTAACAACATTGATGGTTAAAGATGGTGAGTATATGCCATTTATGGTAGCCGATAGATGGATGTATAGAACGATGGGTTTTACAGATGCTATAACAAAAAGAGCACCTAAAAGATCAGAGATACATTATGCTCAATATATGGTTAAAAAATTAGGTAGTGAACAATATACATACAACAATGGTAAAAATACTAGAAGTCTAAGACCTGATGAAATTCAAGCAGCATTGTGGTTTTCAATAAGAAATAATTCTGGCAACAAGCAGAAAACACCAGGAACTATACCTTCTATTTTAGAAAAATCTAAAAAAACTATAGATTCTATTTCTTTTGCAAAAGAAAAAAACTATTGGAGTGATGTAGGTAGTTTTATTAATAAAGATAATCTTGATCTTAACCCTTACGAAAGAATTACTTATGTAGGTGCAGGTAAATTTGGAACTTTACAAATGCCTAGAATGAAAAAGCAAGAACAAGAAAGAGCATCAAAATTATTTATAGAAGTTAATCCTGGTAATGAAAGAGGTTATGGAAAATTAACAGACGAAAGTGGTAACTCAGTTGAACTTACTTATGAACAAGTAGATAGATTAACTGAAGAAGTTATGGACTCAATAACTGATGAAAATGGCAAAATTAATTTACTTAAAAAATTAGGCATTCCTCATCAGGTAACTAAAACTCATGGTGCATATGAAGGTGGTGTAAGCCCTAGTTATGTTATTGATATATTAGGTCAAAGAATTAATAACACTTTGCTTTCTGATATAGCTAAAACATTAGGTGATGCATTAATGCAAGATGCTGTTGTAACAACTCAGACTAATCCTGATGGAAAAAGACCTGCTTCTCTTCTGTCAAAAAAAGTTAATGAAGGGCAAGAGTCAGCTTTTACAAATGAAGAAATAACATTAATCAACGATGCTATAAATTCTGAAGGTGGCATATCTAATTACTATAATCCTAATCAAAGATTTCCATTAGGATTTACAGCGAAATATATAAACGATTCAATATTAATAATTGATGAGCAGTATAATAAATTTGATGACGGAGATTTTTCTGAAGAAAGTGAAGATACTAGAGTTAGAAGATTTGAAGAATTTCAAAGATATATTCAAGAAAGATTGTCAAACATTGACGGATTACCTGAAATTGAATATAGTACAGCTTATACCGATGGGAATTATATAAATGACTATACAGAAGCGACTTCAGGAATTAGGTTACAAACAGACACCGAAGGATCATCCGATATACAAAACGCCGCAGTCAGTGACCTTTACATCCCAGCGTGGAGATCGTTCACCAACTTCATCCAAAACGAAGGACTAACCACAGAAAATAATGTAGCACCTTACGAGAATGCAAAAACAACTGCATTAACTAAAGCTATCTCACCTAATGAAGTTAAGTATCAAAGAGCTAGAGCTATATTACAAGAGGCTAACGACAATTCTAAACCTAATACCACACCAAGATTTAATTTAAAAACTACCTCTCCATTAGCACAGACTACAGTTTTAGAGCATATAGAGAACGAAGATAAAGTAGGTATAAATCCTCTTGATGATGAAATTAAATTTCAAAGAACAAAGAAAGCAGAAACTATTCTTGGTGATGATTTAAATGTTAAAACTGAAAACATACCATTTGGTCAAAGGGCAATTGAACAGTTAAGTAGTTTTGGAAGAAGTTTTAGATTTATTGTACTAGATAAACTTGAGGCTATTGAAAGATCAAGTGCAAACTTTGCAGACAAAGCAGGACAAACTTTACTAGCTAGTACGAGTGCTATTGGTGCTGCTAGATTAGGAGAAAGAGTTAAAGGTATCATTCAAGAAACATTAACTCAAGGTGGAGTGCCTTATTATGATTCAGCTTCTGTATTTGAAGGTGGTACTCAAAGAATAAATAAAACTTTTGTAGATAGAAATGGAAAAACACAGAGTGTTCATTTATTAAAAGCGATTGCTAATAATGTAGATGCTGAAGGTAATAGTTTAGAAAGTCAATTTCAAGAGTATGCAATATACAGAAGAATGAAAGCATTAACTAGCGATGAAAGAAAGAATAGTGAATTTGCTAAAAAATTAAAAGAAGAAAACAATGCTCTGTATAAAAAAATAGTAAATGATAAACAAAATCTTTTTGAACAATTTGAACAAGACTATCCTCAAACAGTAGACCTATGGGAACAGTGGCAGTCATACAATGATTCTATACTAGAATACGCTAGAGATGCAGGTATTCTAAGTGATGAATTAGCAGAGTATTATCGTCAGACAAGTGACTACATACCTTTTTATAAAGCACATGAAGATTTAAAATCAGGTAAATTTGATTTGTTCGGTGAAGATGCTTTAGGCAATACAAGAAAAGGTGTTGAAAAAATAAATGATAAAGTTCTTACAAGAAAGTTAGATCAAAGTTTTGCACCAACAGAACTTGTTCCTGCTTACGAAGCTATGCTTGGTAATACATTATCTATTATGCAAGTTAGTGCTAAAAACATAACTAGACAAAGATTGGCTAGAGAACAAAGATTTTTAGGAACAGGTACAAATATTGAGTCTTCTCAGATATCAGATGTCGGACAAGAAAATGTATTCATGTACAAAGAAAATGGTCAAGAACAGTATATGCAAGTAAATGATAAGGCATTGGTTCAAGCATTAGAGTCATATAATGCTGATGGAACTATGTCAGCTTTACTTAATATAGTTGGATTTCCTTCTACTGTTTTAAGAGAATTTGTTACAAGAGACCCTGGCTTTATGGCAGCTAACCTTCTTCGTGATACTATTTCTGCTTACGCTACATCAGGTGCTAACTTTATTCCTATCATTGACAGTGTAAAAGGATTAGCTACTGGTCTTGATAATATTAATAGATTTGGAATTGTTTCAGGTTATGACCTTTCAAGAGATGCCCTAAGTTTAAATAAATTTATTGATAAAGAATTAAAAAAGTTAGGTGTAGAACAAAATGGTGGTGTTCTTATGAAGCAATTCTTCACGCCAATGGGTATATGGGATAGATTAGGAGAGGCTACTACTCGTTCAGATGCGGCAACAAGACAAGCTGTTTACAAAAAAGTATTTGAAGCGACAGGAGATCAGTATGAAGCCGCATATCAAGCGTTAGAAGTTATAAACTTTAACAGAAGAGGAGCAAATCCTTATGTTAGAATAATAACAACTGCTATACCTTTCTTAAATGCTAGAATGCAAGGTCTTGATGTATTGTACAGAGCAGCATCATCAGACTTGTACACAAGAAGAACAGGAAAACAATCAGAAAGAAGATACGGAGCAATGCAATCTCGTTTTGGAAAAGGAGATGACGAACTTAAAAATCAAATGATAAGTACCTTCCTTGGAAGAATGGCATTGTTATCAGGTCTTACAGCAATATATTGGTTAATGGTAAGTGATGACGAAGATTATAAAAATTTAACACCTGAACAAAAAGATAATAATTTCTTTATTCCAATTGCAGAAAATTATTCAATTAAAATTCCAATTGCTTTTGAAGTAGGTGTATTAACTAAAGTGATACCTGAAAGAACTCTTGAGTTAACATTTGGAGATGACAGTCTTAGAGATACAAAAGAAAGTGTATTTAGAAGTATAACTCAAACATTAAAGATTGATCCTTTAAACTTTCAAATAATAGCACCTTTGAGAGAAGCTATAGAAAATAAGAATAAATTTACAGGAAGACCTATTGAAAGTTATTTCATGGAAAAGTTAGAGCCTGGTGCTCGATCTATGGATTATACTAATGAACTTCTAAGAGTAATTGGAGAGGCTCTTAATATATCACCTATGAAACTAGAACACATTGCAAAAGGTTATACAGGAACTATAGGAGGTTATATATTAGCCTTAACTGATAATGTAACTAGAACAATTACAGGAACTCCAAAAGTTCCATTTAGACCTTCTTCAGTGCCATTTGGTAGATTTGTACAGGATGATTTAAGAAGAAGAGGTCTACAAAATCAATATTATGATCTACAACAAGAGGTAGATAAGGTTGTAGCAACAATCAATAGTCTTAAAAAGAAAGATAGATGGGATAAAGTAAAAGCATATAGGTATGCAAAGAAAGACATCATAAGTATTAAAAGTGAAATGAATCAAATACGAAAGTATATGAAGAATTACAGAAACAAAAGAGATAGAATATCAAGAGATGAAACTCTTTCAAATGAAGTAAGAAAAAAATTACTTGACGAATTAGAATGGGAAAGAGATCAAAAATTAATGGTAATACCATTGCTAAGAGAAAGAGCAAACTTACCTTTTATTGATAAATTTAGTTTTTAAGTGGTTATAAGTTAAGTATTCCCTAGGGAATATTTAATATTTATCTGGCTAGCTGACCAGGCTCTACTAAAAAATACTATAAATATACTATAAACTTGAGATAATACTAAACAAAGCTGTAATAATAAGCTGAACTACCATTGTTATTGATAAAAATTTAGTAAAATTCATATTAATCTCCTATATTAAATTCATCACACTGTTTTCTTTTTGAACCACAAGAAATTGCATAGCCATCTTCATGATCTATGAACGAGTCACCAATAGAAAGTTGGTAGGAATAAACGATGACAAGACTTATTAGATTAACTAATAAGTTCCTCCAACTTTTATTAACTAAGAATTAAATTCCCCATGATTTTTTCCTTATTTAAAATTAAACAAGACCTCTTATTGAGGTATTATCAAAGAAAAAACTTTAATTAGAAGATTGACATTACATTTTTTTTGAGTATAAAAAATGCCCCCTAGAAGCTATGAAAAACTAGGGGGCACTCACTCTTACTTAGCTGATGTTCGCTGTTGGTGATTCACTCGCACTCATTGATGTTGAACAGACCTGATTTACATTTCATACTTATGATGTTCGTGTTCAATGATTCATTCCAATTTTTCTGATGCTTCATAAGCTTTGATTCATTTGATTGAGCTGATGTTCCATTACTTTGATTCATTTAATCTCTAAGATGTTCCATTATATTGATTCATTTATATGTAGTGATGTTCGCAGTCCATGATTCATTTGATTGAAGTGATGTTCGCATCCCATGATTTATTAATTAATATTAACACACTCAACCTTTGGTAATTCTTCTTTAGGTTGTGCAACAACTATTAACATACCAAAAACTATCAATGCAATAAAGAGTATTAATTTATCATGCCATTTAAGTATAGGTTCTTTTTTAATCATGTTTAAGTTTCCTTCTTTCTTTTTTTGCTTTCATGTTTTCTTTTCTAATTAAATCTCTAGCTTCAATGTTAATTACATATTTTTCCCATTTAGTTGCTCTTAATTTATTAGCATCTACTCTTTGAGGTCTATGTGAAAAAATTTTACCTTTAGACCCTTTAGGTTTTATTTGTCTTTTACCCATTTACCATCTCCCATTGATTTTTAAATTCTTTAATCCATATGATTTGATCTACTGTTAAATTTGGATAAAAATGTAACATTTCATCAGCAGATTTTAAATCATCATCAATAAATCCATTCTTAATACCCCATAAAGTGTATTCGTTTGTTAATTGATCAATTCTTTTGTTGTAGTATTGTGATTTTTTTTGCATTATTTTTCTCCCAATGCTTCTTCTATTGTATGTGGTGGCTCAATTAAGTGAGCGTGATCTAAGTGTGATATTGCGTATGGAACAGGTGCTTTTCTTCCTGTTTCTTCTTCAAACCATACAGCATGAAGATGTGATAAGAATAATTTAACAACCCATCTTTTTGCTATAGCATGGACATGAGCAGGTGGTAATTTACCTTTAATGTAACACTTGTATGCATCAGTAGTCTTACCAAAATTTTTCTTGTTTAACTGTGCTTTTGCATGATCTTTATAATAACCTTGCTCATTCCTATCTATTTCAAATTGCTTTCTTTTAGCATACTCTTTACCATAAAAAGCATCTTCAGACCCACTTACTTTTACAAATGATTCACCTAACTTCCAACATAAGTTTTTTAATGATGCATTCCAAGGTCTTCTCTTTCCTTTCTCCCAAACTTGATTAGGATTTAAACCTGCATAGTTCCATATGTGACCTACTGTTGGTGCTTTGTTGATATCTATATGTGCAAGTAAACCTGCTGATAAAACTCCTGCTACACCTTTATTATGTAACAACCATTTACCAACAGGTCTATTCATTACATATGTTTGGAGCAACCTCCTTATTTGTTTTTCTAAATAAGAAGATTGCTCTGCAAGATAAATTAGGGCATCATGCTCTTCTCCAATTTTAGAAGCCTCCCTAACTTGAGCATCTAACCTAATTCTGTCATCCTGCATTTGATAATAATAATCTACCAACCATCTAAGTTCTGAGTTACCTAATTTAATAGCACTCTTGATTACATCTTTATTAATTTTAGCGATTGGTGTTAAGTATGTTGAATAGTCCATAATTTACCTCTCCGTATTAACTAATATTGACTAATATAATTATTAATTAATGACTGTCAAGAGTTTATTTTAATATTTTTTATGTACGATCATTGTATCTGAAGTTTGATACTCTTTGGCTCTTAATCTATATTATTCTTATGAAACACAAAAAAACAGTAAACAGTGAAATGATATGTAAAACTTTTTCCATTAGGCTATCCTTTGAAAAAAGGTATATACCTATTTTAGTATTAATCAAATCAATTCTAATAATCTCATGTATTTATTTCGTTAATATCTATATCAGTAAATAAAGGTGCATCACCCTCCAATCTTTTACGCATAATTTCAACATAATCAGGATTTAATTCAATAAGAACAGCATTTCTTTTTAACCTATCAGCAACAAGTCCTGTTGTTCCACTACCACCAAAGGGATCAAGAACAATTCCTTTTTCTGTTTCATCTGTATCGCAGTCACATTGTTTAGTTAAAACAATTTTTTTCTTAACAGATTTGATATCATCAGTTTTAAATTCTATATAAGATAACCTTTTATCCATATCATGAAACTCTTCTGACCAATCATTAATAAAATCTTTACACTTATCCCAATCTTCTACTGTAGGAAAAGAAAAACCACTCTTATCTCTGCGAAACCAATGTTCAATTTTAGTTAAAGGTATATCTGTTGATTCTGATAAAATTTTAGCATTTGTTCTATTTCTAATAAAAGTTACAAATTGTTTTTGTTTTGGTAGATTAGGTCTAAATTCTATAATGTTTGTTCCTCTGTTTGCATGAAGACCTTGCCTGTGAGTTAACTCATTAAGTTCTGTTTGATATTTACCATGTGCACTAGATTTTTCTTTTAGTTTAATTTCTTGTGGTATTATAACTTCTTCATTTTTGTATGCTTCACCACAGTTCTTACACACCTTTTCAGGACAACTTGCAAGTACACAAGGTTCAATTAATTTAGTAGGATAAACTGCAAAGTGAGCTTCCTTATATGATTTAGTAGGACAAACCCAAACACTTCGTTTGTTTCTTGTTTCGTAAATCATTTTTCTTTCTCTAGTCAAACCATTAAATTGATTTTCTATATCTTTAGTTTTTTCCATGTTGATAGGAGTATCTTTACCCCATCTTTCTCCAACAGCTTCTTCTTTAATAGATTCATAATCGTAGTAATAGTGTTTGCTTTTAGACAACAAAAAAATATACTCATGTGATTTTGTGCATCTGTCTGTCACACTTTCAGGCATTGGATTAGGTTTACTCCATATAATATCTTGTCTTAAATACCAACCTCTTTTTCTTAATTCAAAAGCCATCATCCATGGGATACCAACTAAATCTTTTGGTTTATAACCTGTTACTTTTCCTGTTGGCTTTCCATATTTTACACCTGCATCAATATGATTTTGTTGAATAGTTCCATCATCACAGTATTCATATCCTCTACCACCACCGATATAAGAATCTCCAAGATTTAACCAAAGAGTTCCTTCAGGCTTTAACACATCTTTGACTTTATCAAAAAGGTCTGCCATTTTATCAACATATTCTTCAGGGGTTTCCTCTAATCCTAATTGTTGATCTTGTCGAACAGCACCACATCTAGGACACTTTGATTTATAAATACCATCACCGATAGCACCCTCTAAATTTTTTTGTCCTGTTGAACATGATTCTGAATGTTTACTGTCTCTCTTATGAGAACAACTTGGGTCGCCTCCAACCCAAGTCGCTGTTCCATAATCTCTTAACCCCCAATAAGGTGGTGATGTTACACAAGTATCTATAGAATTTTTTTCTAAATTATCAAGTATATCAAGAGAGTTACCTTGTAATATTTTTATAGTCATATTTAGAAAGGTAAATCATCATCAGGTTCTACAGATGAAGGTGGATCAACTTTCATATTATCTACTTCAGTAGGCACAGCTTCAAGACTTATATAAATATAAGGATCATTTTTTTTAGTCATCCTTTCCCATAAAGCAACTTTTACTTTTGCTTTATTAACATTTTCAGGATCATCAGGAGCTGTGTTATTTTTTGCGTAAAGTACCATATCTTTTAAGACATCAGGGTCTATAAAGATATCTCCTGTAAACTTAGGATGTTTATCTGTAGTTTTATATTTATTACTCCATGCGTTTCCACCTGATTTTTTATACTGTTGTGGCATTATTTTTCTCCTTTTAATTTTTGTTTAACAGATTTAGTTTTTTCAATTATATCATTGTAATATTCTGGCAGTTCTTCTTTTAGCTTTTTAAATTGTTTATTATTGATAGGGTCTTTATAGAAATCATCAATCTCTTTTGCAGTAAGATTGTCTGAATCTAAATAAGAATCATATGCTTTCAAAAACATTTCTGATTTTGTTGTATCAACTTCTTCTTTAATATTCTCTAGGGAATTTTTATCTTTTGGTTCTAACGGCACAGTAGGTTGAGATAATGTTTTACCTTGTTGTTTCTCAGGTTCTTTTCCATAATCAGCTATATCTTCTTTTAACTGAGCATATAGACTCATACCTAAACCAAAACCAACTGATGCATTCTTTACAAAACATCTCATGATATTATTGTTTACAGTTTTTGCATCTAAGTTTGTTGTTGAGTTACCTTTAAAATCCATAACAGGTAGCCAAAAACTTCTAGTATGACCATGAATAGTAATTGTAGTTCCTACTTCACCTGTTCCATTTTGCAATAGTTTGTAAGGCATATCGTCATACATAATTCTATCCCAACTATAATCATCGCCATACATTTGCATAAGAATGGTATGAGTAACACCCCAAGAAAGATACTCAGCATCTCCCCACCCCATATCTTTTTTATCTGAATAAGATGAAACATCTACCTTATACAGTTCATTCCAAATCTCACTAAAAGATTTTTCTTTTGTTTTCTTTTTTTCAGTCATTTGTTTTCCTCCATGTTGTTTTTATACTGATCGCAAAATTCATTGACATTACACCAATCTTCACATCTATTAGCTTTGCCTTTTGCTGACATCCACCTCTCTTCATCAGAACATATCACATCTTGTGGGTTTTCTAAAGCATCAATATGTAATCGTATTCTTTCTTTTATAAATTCTTCTATATCTCCTTTCTTCCAAATCATAATTGGTTTTACAAAAATGGGAGACCTTGGATAAGTGTTAGAATTTTTTGCTCTAGACTTACTCCAATCTTTTAATATTGCTTGTATTTCAGCACTTGGTAATTCATCTTTTTCAAATTCTAAAGCATATAAATAAGCATAAATATTTAACTGCTGTTCCCACTCAATCTTGTCACCTAAAACTGCATAAGCAGATGTTGTTTTAAAATCTATAATTTTATTTTGATTTTTATCTATAAGATCAACACATCCTGATATAGTGTAATATTTTCCATCAACAACTAAACTAGAATTAATTCTCATTTCAGTTATAAGATTTTCATCATCAGCATTTCCATCTTCAAGCATCTTGTGAACAGATGTGCCAATAAAAGATGCAATAGAATTTGAGTAGTCTTGTACTAATTCATCTTTATGTTGAATTGATAATGCTCTAACTTTTGGTGGTTGTAATAATTCTGTTACTGAAAAATCAGCATCACCTTTGTCATAACCCCATGATTGGTGTATTCCTCTTATTATTGGAAGAGGTATCGCTTTGTCGTTTTTGAAATGCATTTATTTGGTTCTCCAAATAACTATGCTTTCTTTGTTTTCTCCAAACATAACTGAAAATTTAGGAAGGTCTTCTTCTTGCATACCATTTCTTTTTAGTTTAGATAAGTGTCTTTGAATGAAGGCTCTAATTCTACCTATTTTGTTTTTAGCTTCTTCAGTAGTACATTGCATAATCAAACTGTCTCTTTTAATTTGACCATTATCATCTTCTCTTGGAGGTCTAAGATCATCAAGAGGTATGTTGTGCTTCATCATAGCACCTCTACCAAAAACTCTAGGTGGTACTTTATCCCTTTGGATAACCCACTTTTCATTATTGATTGTCATTGTTTTCTCCCTGTTGTATGTTTAATTTTATAAATCTCATAAATAGAGGTACATAATAAGTATATTTTCTGATATGTCAAATAGTTTCATTAAAACAATTATAAAAGGTAAATCTATGGATAAGTCTGTAGATAAAAATAAATTTTTAACAGGAAATGTAGGAATTATTTTAGATATTTTTTCAAATGAGCTTCACAATATTCATGAATCATCTATACTAGATGTCCTTGAGGGGTATGCATATAAAGATAATAAACAAGTAAAAATAAAATTGGTTAGACACCATATCGATACTGATTTTGAACGGACAGAAGTAAAAGTTTTTCCTTTGTTTAAAGAAATAGAAGATTGGTGGAGAGATATTGAGTATCTAGAACACAGCAATAAAGATATAAACTAACAAGAGAGGAATTATGGGAGAAAGAGATTTAATTTATAACCATGTGCGTCATTTAGATTTAGGACAACACAGAATTTTTTGTCCTTCATGCCATCCAAAAAGAAAAAAACATAATAGAATGCAGAAAGAATTAGCTGTCAGTGTAGATGCTGATGGAGTAAAATATTATTGTCATCATTGTGGTATTAACGGAGGTATGAATAAAAATTACACAGCGTCATCTGTAGTAAAAAAACAGAAACCAACGATAAGAAACGATAAGGCTAGAGAAATTATGAGAGAGATAAAGATAGATAATTATAAACACAACAACGAGACAATTGATTTTTTAAAAAGCAGAAAGATAGATGAAGATATTATAAACAAGTATTCTCTAGGGAATGTTTACAGTTTTCAAGGAAGGCGTAGAAATGGAGTTGGGTTTCCTTACTACGATAAAGATAACAATATTAAATCAATCAAGTGGAGGTCTGCTGACAAAGATAAGTTGTTTAGCATGGAGGGAAACTGTAATGAGTTTTTTAATATCAATAATGCTTACGACAAAAAGACTTTAATTATATGCGAGGGTGAAGTTGATGCTTTAACTTGGCTTACTGTTCTTAAAAATAATGATTCAGTTGGAGTTGTTAGTGTACCTAATGGAGCACCACAATCTGTATCTGATGGAACTACGAAACCTGATGAAGATGTTAAGTATAAATATGTTTGGTCTGCAAGAGAACAATTAAACAATGTTGAGGAAATAATATTTTCAGGTGATGACGATGATCAAGGAAAGGCTCTGTGCGAAGAACTCGCTAAAAGAATTGGAAGAGGGAAGTGTTGGACTGTTGATTTACATCCATACAAAGATGCAAACGAATGTTTGCAAAAGGAAGGTGTAGAATTTTTAAAAGACAGACTTAGTAAAATTAAACCTTATCCTGTTTCAGGATTGTACAGGGCTAATGATGTTAAGTTAAAAGTTGAAGAACTATTTAGAGATGGCAAACCCACAGGATATCAATTGCATTCAGCAGTATCATTACAGATTGCTCCAAAAATGCTTACCACAATCACAGGTTTACCAGGTTCAGGTAAAAGTAATTTTGTTGATGACTGTTGTGTTTACTTAGCTAAAACATATGGACTCAAGGTCTGTTACTGTTCTTTTGAAAAACCAATGGCAGAACATTTAACACAATTAATTACCCATGTTTCTAAAAAAGTTTTTTTTGATACTCCTGATGCACAAAAAATAACACAGGATGAATTAGATGCATCGATGGATTTTATTAACGATCATTTTGTTTTTCAAGATTTTTCAGGTGGTAGGTCTACAAAAATTGAAGAGGTGCTTGATGTGGCATCAGCTTCTGTAATGTGGGGTGCTAAAATTTTAGTTATTGATCCATACAATTGGATTGAACCTGAACAGAATGCGAATATGTCAGAAGGGATTTCTAATATGTTATCTAAGGTACAAAATTGGGCAGTGGCAAATGATTGTCATGTATTTTTTGTTGCCCATCCATCAAAACTTCAAGACACAAATATTCCTGAAGGTATGCAAATTGGTGGGTCAATGAGTTGGTTTGCTAAAAGTGATAATGGAATTACTATTCACAGAAATAGAAATGCTTATGACCCTGAAGAAAGAGAACCTATTTGTAAAATTTGGAAAGTAAGATGGTCTTGGTTAGGTAAGTGCGAAACGATAGATTTAAAACATAACCCCATAACAGGATGCTTTTCAGCTCGACATAAGCCTCCTGTTAGTTGGGATTTTGCAGATGATATCCTCAAAACATAAGTATTCCCTAGAGAATATTTAATATTTATTAACCCAGCTCGAAGCTGGATTAGTTTTTGGTTTGGAAAAAGACCAAAAAAAAACACCCCACTCCGAAAAGTGGGGTGAACTAACAAAACGATATATTATAATTAGTCGAAGATAATATTATAGTCAATACTTTTTAGTAAATCTTTCCATATTTTTATAATAATTTTTGCGTCTTCTTTTGGTAAAGTAGAGCAATGATCTAGTAACTTATTATTTAAAGTGTAAGTAGCTATTCTTAATTCTTGATCTCTTGGTATCTTAGCGAACTTCATCGAAAACTTCCCAATCTAAAATGCGTTCAAAGGTTTCCATTTCAATTTCATTAACTAACTCATCATCAGTTTGAATATCGCTATCCCACTGCTTTTTGTTAACTATTAGAATTCTTTCCATTCTTGCGTTCATAAGATTTCTTTCTAATTGTTCGTATACTTTTTTTACAGACATAATTTTTCTCCCTTGTTGGTTAGGCAAAATTACCTAGACGATTAATCTAAATCAAAATCCATTTCAAAATCTATTTCATTATCAGGAACTGAAGAACTAAATGGAAATCCTGACAGCACTGCTATTTGCAAAACTTTATCTCTCATTTCTTGTAATTCTTTTTCTTCTCCATAAAGAAAAACTATACAACAAACCATCATCCAAAAAGAATCTTTCTCTACGCAATCATTGTTGTATGTAAGAACTATTTCTTTCTCTGTAAAATTTAATGAAAGAGTATCACCTAATTGATGAATAATTTTAACTTTGTTGTCATCATCTTCCTGAAGTTTATTTCCACTAGGAAATTCTAAAATTTTTACCATAATCATCAATATAGCTCTTTAAAATAGCAAACACAACAAAATCGACCTCTCAAAATGCTCTCTAAACAAAAGTAGCACTTTATCCCATATAGTTTTATATGAAAAAAAAATGCTACTGTATGAGCCTTAAAATCGGTCTTTATTTAATAAACAGCAGAAAATAGCCATTTATTCATCGTACATTTTAATGACATTTTCATCTTCAAGATGCTTGTTATTAATTAGATAATGAATTTTATTTAATCTAATTCTTTCCCTGACTTCTTTTAGTTTACCAATATACCATATAGATTTACTCTCTTTATCTTCATAGATTTTCATATTGTTATCTCCCTAGATTTATTTTTTAAAAACTCTTCATGAGTTTTTATTGATCTTTCTGCATACCAATCTCTTTCATATTTGGTTCTGTAATAATAAATATGATCTTGAGAAAGGTCTCCATTAAATCTTCCTGAATTTAATAGAGTAAGAAGATCATCTAAATCTATGATCCTCTTCTCCATTTTGTATTCATCCCAAACATAAATCTTTATAGATTGTGTCTTGGGAACTTTTAAAAATGGCATATCTACCATTTACTCCTCCCTTAATTTACTGCTTTATTTTTCCTTGCATCAAACTCATTAGATAATTTTCTTCTTTGAGATGGGGTCATCTTCACCACATCATCTAATGTTATATTACCAACCAAATCTTTTTCATGTTCCATGGCATTAAAATACAACTCTCTTTCTTTTGGTGATAACTTTTTTACAAAAATTAAATTAGCAATAAAATCATAAACACACTCTGATATTGCTTGTTCAGGTGCGTCACACTTTTTTAATTTAGTAACCATATCAGCAATATAATTTACATCTTCTTGATCTAAATTTATTTCACCAACATCAAGTACAACTCTTACACCACCTTGTTCTAATATTTCAAAGTCACTCATGCGTCTTTTATCTTTATTCTTTGACATACTGTCCTCCATAATAAATTATTTAGGGGAAATCCCTATGGGAAATCCCTATGGGAATTCCCTGAACTCTCTTGCCTAACTACTATCATAATACTACTATCAGAGTAATTCCTTTGCAAAATAATTCTACCTAGACGATCAATTTTATCAGCTCGAAAAGCAGGGGGATGTAAAACATAAGTATTCCCTAGAGAATATTTAATATTACACCCCCCCTTGGGGATTCAGAATTTTAAGTCCAACACTTATAATGGATACCATCATCTGCATGACGACCACAAAATTCACAGTAGCCATCTTCATCGTAATGGTTCATTGATTTTTCATACTCATGCTGTTCAGCAAGATAATCTTGCCTAGTCATTTCGTATTCTTTATCAATCATTTTTTCCTCCTAATTAAATCTCTTAACAACAATAAATCTATCGCCATCAGATACTTCATAAATTGGAACATCTTCTTCTGCATTAATTATTGCCTGAAACATTTCATCTACAGTTATGGTAAAACCATCTTTATTCGCTGATAAAAAGTCTTCAACTGAGCATTCAAACTCTTGTTGATCTGTATCAGGTGATATCCCAATCATTCTGAAATCAAATTTACTTTCTTCTAGACTGACCATTTGCATATACCTCCTCTAAATGTCTTATCAACATATCAAGACTTGACTTAACAGCATTAACTTCATCAAGACTACTGTCTAAGTTATGTTTTCTGTCTAATACAATATCGTATGCGATATTTTTTAAATTTTCAATTGGAACTTTTATTATCATTTGTTTCCTCCTTTTCTAAATTGTCTAGTAATTCGTGTACAGCATCACTTAATCTTTGAGGGATAACTGTAACATTTTCTTTTTCATTATTATCCCATGTAACAGTAATGTTCCAATCTACTATTTCTTTTTTAGTCATATGCTTTCCTCCCTTGGGTTTAATTCTTTATTTACTTCAGATAAAAATTTATCTACACCATTGGCTACATCTGTGGGCAATTCAAAATGTTCATACTTACTTTCATGACCATCTCCCCATGTAACATTAAGAGTGTAAATTGCACTATAATCTTTTTCCCAAACATATTCATCATTTCCAAAATGATAAACTATTTTTGTAGGAACACCTCTTGACTCTAATTCTTCTGTCAATGCATCTCTACTTATTTCATCTTCAGGATAGTGTGTATATGTATTACTCATTTGCTTTCCTCCTTAGAAAATAAATATTTAGCATATTTTATACTAATGTTTTTAATATCACCACTAACTAAGTCTTGAACAACAAAAGGTTTTTTCCAACCTCCTGATCTGAAATCAACAAGGACATATCTTCTTGCTCCTGTCATTGCGATTTTCTTTTCATCAAGACCAAGTCCTGTAGTCATAAACTTTAATGAACTAATTTTACTCATGTGTTTCTCCATCGATTTGTTAAGGCAAAATTACCTAGACGATTTTGTTATTAGGAAGAGGGGATCAGCGATCCCCTCTCTCCTATATTTTCTATTGATAGACATCAACCTCAACAACCTCTGCCCACTCAGGTGCATAGTCTGTTGTGCCTGTTGTTGCCCACACCACAGGATAATCGACATCATCTCTTCTTGAAGAGACATAGCCATCTGTAAAGTAGATAGCGACATCAGGTATCTCAGTCTCATCATGATCAGTCTGATCTATAAGATTGAGGAAAGGGTCAACTTCTGTACCACCACCTGACATCTCTCTCATGACGATATCTTCTTCTTTACATTTGAAGACATCCCATTTGCTCTCATAAAGATCATCATCACCATTGACTGTCATCACTGTTGAATTGATGTAGCAAATCTTGATGGTTTGAATGTTAGGAAACTCATCAGTGATTGCTTGAATATTCTTTACGAATATCTGTCTCTCTTCAAGACTGACACTACCTGAGATATCGATGCCAATTGCAAGAGTACCACTTTCCATCGGTTTCTTAGATGGTAGGTAGATGTCTTGAGCAAGGTATCTTCTTTCATATCTTCGGTATGATCTTTCGTCACCCTCAAAGAATGCAGTAAGATGCTGACTGATAACATCAGTCCAAGAGATTGGATTTTGTTGAGCAGACTTTCTTGCATTGCTCATCAACCCTACACCACTTCCATCACCATTAGCTTTCTCTATCAGATCAGCTTGGATGATTGCATCAGTGATGCGTTCATCTTCTTCTTGGATAGCTTGGTCAATATCAGATTGTGATACACCATCTTCACCAACAGGAAGATCAAGAACTTCACCACCAAATCCATCGGCACTTAACTCTTCGCCATCTTGATCATCATCGCCTGATTGCTGACCACCTTGAGGTTTGAAGTATTTAGTTTTGCCATCCTCATCTTTTTCTTTTTTGAGTAATGCAAAAACTTTCTCAGCACTCATTTGACCATACTGTTTGTCGTAAAGAGCATTCATGTTTCTGAGCATATCAAGTGTGCGATAGCCATAATCATTTTCTAGAATTCTGACTAACTCATAATTGATTACATAATCAGTAGCAATGTTCCAACCTTCAGGGTCTCTCTCACCTCTCCTGATATGATGTTTCCACATGACATGAAGACCTTCATGCAACAGGATAGCAAACAGTCTGAACCTTGTTTCATCAAGACCAACTTCGTTATACATATCCTGTATGCCTGATGGCGAATATAAAACAACCTTGCCATCTGTTGCCATCATGCCAACTGAGTCATCAGCAACTAATTGTAATGGAAGGAAAATTGAAGTGTAACCAAAGTAGTTATCAGTTATTCTTCTCTTTGCTCTTACCATTTCTTTCTCAATATCAATTGCTGAGATATTAATATTCCCTAGGGAATTTTTATTTAATGCAGTCATATTAAACTCCTAATAGTGATTTAGATTTAGATAATTTCTTTGCAGTATCTTCTCGCAATTCATTATCCTCTCTTAGTGACTCAGTAGTAACACCTTCAAGACTATCTTTAGCAATGCTAATTGCGTTAGCAATTTCTTCGCTATTAACAAATGCATTGTTACGATCTTCAGCAATGCTGATTGTCTTTTTAAGATTAGCAACTAAAGTGTTTCTGAAAGGCGATGCTTTTTTATTTGTTGCATCATACTTAGCAAGACTATCAACTGCTGAGTCGATGCTCTCGGTAAGAGCAGTAACAGTATCATTGATAACTTTGCTTTTGAATTGTTCCTCTCGTTGCACTTGTTGTTGTCTTATCCTAGCAAACAACTGAGCATGGTTTGGATTATCTCTCCTGCTATAAAAATCTCTATGACTTGGATTGTCAGTAAAAACTGTACGATCTAAATCAACAGTAGGAATAGCAGAGACATGATCATAAAGATGAAACAGTCCTTGTTTCCAAGGCTCATCACCCACATAGAAAATCTTCATCTTGCCGTAGTTATATTGAAGACTTTCTTTTTCTTCTTGGGTAAGAGGTCTATCAAGTAAATCATCAACAGGTGGATAGTCATTCTCGTTGTATGCGTTACCTAACTCAGGTCTCTGATCTTCTTTAACCTTCTGATATTTTTTAACGAAAGGGTTAAGAAAACCATCAACCATATCTGACTTGAAAGCATCCCATTCTTTTTCAACTAACTCTGCATGTTGATTAAGAACAAAATGCCATTGACCTTCATGAGGTATCATCCATTCGGATATGTCCAAACGAAATCTACGAACTCTATTCTTCATGCTCTTGATCAATTCTTTGTCGATCAATTGCTTTCTGACAGAGAACACATCCTGATTGCCATTGACACCATTTGAAACATGAACAGATAATTCTTTGTCCAACTTTTCAAATGTAGGTATTTTAACTTCAAATCTTTTCAGAGTACCTAACTCTTCAAGACCCATAACTGAACTAGCAATGTCGATATTATTGTTCTGCATTAGAACCTCCTTATATTTTGTTGCGTAAAGTAAATGATGAGTAAGTTTTTGTTTCCATAAAATTAGGATTTTTAGAAACAATCAACTTAGTAGTGAACACCTCGTACTCAGGTGAATTAAATCTTGCTAAGTAAGTAAGAGCATTTTCAAAATCTTGCTCACTCTTTACCATCTTAGTAAGAGCAGATGATACTGCATATCTGATGTTAGATTGAGATGCATCAGGAACATCAACTGTATCAGGTGAAGAAAGTATATCCTGAACATTTGGTGCATCTTTTACCAAATCTAAAAAGGCTACGAAACTTTCACCAACAGTATCACCAACACAACCTTTGTATAAGGCTCGTTGTGATTTTTTATTGAGAGGTAAATTTTTAGAATGCAACCTCGCTAACTCAGTAATACTTCTTGGTGATGCACCCTTTTCATGCTTACCAACTTCTTCATAGTTAGATAAACTTTTTGGCTCAAGTTTGATAAAGGAAATAACATCCTCATCAACATCATTATCCATCGCCCAATCTATCCAAGTTTGTGCATCGCTTTCAACCTGACCCCAATATGAGATACGATCTTTCAGTGTGTTCAATGTTCTTTGAACTCCTGCATTGTCGCCAACCCTATTTGTTGCCATCACGATGTGCCATCCCTTGGGTAATTCGTACCCATTGAACTTTCTTGCTCTCGTGATCTGCATCAAAAACTTCTGCACATCCTGATCACCTTGACCCATCTCATCGATCATCAGAATTCCACATCCTTCTTGAGGAAGTAATTCTGAGAATGCATAATTTAATTTAGTCTTGTCTGCATTCGGTGTTGGTATCGCAAGATCAGATGCTGTTGTGATACTCGCAACAATTGTTGCAAATCCAAACTCATCTTTTGATGGGTTTGATGTTTCGGTAAACTTGAGATTTAGATTTTCTGCTACATCTTTTGCAACATCGATCAGGCTCTCAGTCTTACCAATACCTGCACCACCTGATATCAGTAAAACTGATTTCATTGTTTGATTGGGGTCTTCATCCCAATCTGAAAGAATTATTTTTTTGATGGTGTCGATACTTTCTTTGATAGTCTGTGTTGATTTACTCATGGTAAAATCTCCGTAAAAAAAGATTATTCGTTTTATTAGTTTTTGAATAATCGGTGATAGCTCTGACCACACCATGTGATCAGATACCTAGACGATCCTAAGAGAGAGGAATTAATCCTCTCTCATATTGATTTTAATTTGGTCTATTGCAAACCAAATAGAAAAACCAAGGGGTATTAATACAAAAAATATAAAAGATATTATTAAAAAATAATCCATTATTTATCCTCCTCTTGAATAATTCCTTGAACAGCTTTTAAGAATTTATCTCTCTCTTCAGGATGAATATCTGCATCAACATCGAAGGATTCTAATTCCTCAAATAACTCATCATTAGTAAAACCTAATTTCATTTCGTCATTATCCATATGAATATCTGCATCAACCCAACACCAATTAACAGAACCATCTTCGTTTATGTTTTCTTGATTGTTTAGAGCCTTGATAATCAAATCTTTTATAGTAATATTTTTAGTCATATCATTTTCCTTTTGTTAGTAGGTAGAATTACCTAGACGATATCTGAAAGGGGGAAGTAAATTCCCCCTAGCATTTAGAGCATTTTCTGCATTAGATTTGGATATCTTCGAAACCAAAATCAGCTACAACTTTTGCTTTGCCTGTATGATTATTTACGATGATGTCTCCAACACTCAGTGAAGCAAATGCTCTTGTGATACTTGGCTCATCATCCTCACCTCTGATCTTTTCGATCATGCTGTAATTACAAATGACATCTTCATAGATATCTTCACCATCTGCATCCAAGAAAGTATGAGTATTTAAGATTTCAAAAAGATCATCAAAAAATAGTTTACTCATTCCTTTTCTTATTCCTTCGTCAGTTTTTACATCAACAACTTTTTTCATTCTTGATTTCAAATACTCAGGTTTCCATACTTCTTCAACATCTCTTCTTCTTCCGATGCATCCCATCATAAATGGGAAATCATCTTCCATTGTAGCAGGTCTTCCATTCATGTATAAATCGTCTCTGTAATCAGGGTCTATTTGGTAGATAGAAAAATCATTGATAAAACTTTCACCATCGCTTTTGATGTTGGTTAGATATGCAACAGCATCATCTGTATTCAGATAGCATTGAGGTGCAGTCTCATTTGATTTGATGTAGATATGATTTGGGTTTCTTTCTTGATATTTTTTCATAGACATGATTGTCTCCTTGTTTTGTTAGTAGGCAAAATCACCTAGACCATTTGAAAAATCAGGTGGACACAACCTCACCGATCATGCCCACCGATTTTCTAATCGTTTCGATCACTTAACCCTTGCGTGGAAACCACGATCCTTACAGGGCATAACTACAACTTTGTTGATTAACTTGTGAAGCAGATCATCATCAGTAGGCTCTTCACAATTCGCAGGGTACTGCTTATTAGATTCCCTATGGCACACCTCTTCGATGATTTAATGATCGGTTCGCACAGCTATCGATAGATCAAGCAAACTTCCTCTCAGTACCACCCCTTGCATCTCAATTCTTCCGATGACTAACTATGTTGGGTTCTAATCAGATTGGGATATTTAATCTGATCATCATA
>TARA_R100001591_G_scaffold9589_1_pt1 | contig 37177 bp, 12 predicted proteins | sample TARA_R100001591 | Tara Oceans TARA_R100001591 (sample SAMEA2622725) | marine metagenome | biome: marine biome (ENVO:00000447); feature: surface water layer (ENVO:00002042); material: "saline water (ENVO:00002010), including plankton (ENVO:xxxxxxxx)" | depth 5 m
GCATCTGTAATATAAAATTGAGATTCTGCAGGTCCCCATGAATCATACTGTGCCTCTATAACTATGTATGAGTTTTGAGACACAGCTATTTGTGCAAACATTGCAAATACTATAAATAAAAATTTTTTCATTTTAAAAATCACTCATTATTAATTCATCTATTATCTCTTGTACTTCTTCTTTCGTTGCTGTCATCTTAAAACTAATGTCAGCTTGAAATCTTTCAACCTCTTCTCCATCCTTGTATATAATAATTGTGGGCACAACCACAACTTTATGTTTAGTTTGTAACTTAGGAGTTTTTGCTATATCTACATAAGTTATATCACAATCTTTTAATTTTTTAACCCACTCTACAGCATTGGCTTTATTCCATTCTGCATTAAAATGAGTTACTGTAACTTGAGCCTCTGTTGTAAAGGTCCAAGCTAACAGTAAAAACATTATTGTTATTAATTTATTCATACCATATTCCACTTATAGTTACACCTTTAACTTTACAAAACTCAACTCTTTTTTTAATTGGTTTTGTTTGTCTGTCTTTATCTGACAAATACTTAGGATTCCTGCTATTTAATTTTCTTTTCTTAGCCATTATCTTAATTTATCAATTTTTTCTTCAATCCTTTTTATATCTTCTTTTATTTCATCTACATCATCAGCTGTAGTTTGAATGGTTTGTCTAATTAACTGATCTTTCATATCATATTCCATTCTAGTTACATCTGGTGGAGGAGCAACAGGAAGTTCTTTAGCTTCTTGTATATCTGCTTGCAAAGCATACCACATACCAACAACCGTTGCTATACCAATTGCAATACCAATTAGAGTTTTAATACTAACTCTAAAACCTGTATCTTCATTTAATTCTTTTGTCATTTTTAAATTTTGTTATGAATTAATACCGTTACCTGCATTATTTGTTAATATTTTCATTTCAGGAGTTTTAGAAGGTATAGCTGTTGCAATAAAGCCTGTAGAACTATCACATTTAAACATTATTTTATTTATAGACATAAGAGGTATCATTTGAAAAGGTGTCCAATCTAATCTTCCTGTATAAGTTAAACCATTAAAATCTCCAAAACTATTTGAGTCATGACCTCCTGGTTGTAAACCATCTACATTAGGGGCCATATCATGACTAAAGTTAATTGGGTTTGATCCCGGCACATTGTTTACTGTTCCTCCTCTTCTAGCGCTTCCTGATATTTTAACATCTGAGTATATATCTCCATCATAATCACCAGCACCTGAATCAGTACTTACAAATCTAATACTAATTGTAATATCATTTGCTCCTGTGTTTTGTACTGAAACACTTGCTAAAGCTGAATTACGCCAAGCTGCTGAATTTGCATCAAATAATGTAGTCCATGTTCCTGCAGTAACAGAAGTTAGTTGTTGTGGTTGACCTTTATCTCCTACTTGACTTGCCATTATGCAAAAAATATTAATTTAACAATCACACCTACAAGAGCAACAAATATTGTCCACAAAGCTTTTGAAACATTTTCTTTCCAACGTTTTAAAAGCTTAAACTCCTCAATAGTTTCTTCATAATATGGTAAAATTTCATTCATGTTATTTCTAAATGAGGTGTTTTTATTTACACGTACAACAAACCCATCATCCGGATCCAATAACTTTATAGTTAGTTTGTCTAATTTTTTGTCAATGTCGTCAAGCTTTTTCTCCATATTGTCAATTCTTAGGCTCATTACTGTTATATCTTGTTGAGGTTCCATATATTTGCAATTCTTTTTTCAGCAGTTACATATATAATATACTGAAAAAAAAGCAAATAAGAAAAAGAATAAATGTAGAATTTATAATAAAAAAAGTAAGGATCTATCTGGTAATTTTATTATCTTATTAGTCCCCCCTAGTATTAACCTAAAGTAAAATATGTAAAAATGAATTTAAGTAACAAAATTTTAAGTGAAATTACTGTTCATATGAAGTATGCTAAATACCTACCTGAACAGAACAGAAGAGAAACATGGGAAGAGTTAGTAACCCGAAATAAGACTATGCATATAAAAAAGTATCCTAAGCTAAAAGAAGAGATACAAAATGTGTATCAGTATGTATATGATAAGAAGGTTTTACCTTCAATGAGATCTATGCAATTTGGTGGTAAACCAATTGAGATCAGTCCAAACAGAGTTTATAATTGTGCTTATTTGCCAATAGACTCACCAGATGCTTTTAATGAAACAATGTTTTTACTTTTAGGGGGTACCGGAGTAGGTTACTCAGTTCAAAAACATCATGTTGAAAAGCTTCCTAGAATAAATAAACCATATAAAAACAGAACTAAAAGATACTTAATTGGTGACTCAATAGAAGGTTGGGCTGACTCAATAAAAGTACTTGTTAAATCTTATCTAAACGGTAAGAGTTCAAAGATTGAATTTGACTTTTCTGATATTAGACCTAAAGGTGCTAGGCTAGTTACATCTGGTGGTAAAGCCCCTGGTCCTCAACCACTTAAAGAATGTTTATTAAAAGTAGAAGGAGTGTTAAGTCAAAAAGAAGATGGTGATAAACTAACTACTTTAGAAGTACATGATATGATCTGTTATATTGCTGACGCTGTACTTGCAGGTGGTATAAGACGTGCTGCTCTTATTAGTTTGTTTAGTGCTGATGATGACGAAATGATTGGTTGTAAGTCTGGTAACTGGTGGGAACTAAATCCTCAACGTGGTAGAGCTAATAACTCTGCTGTATTAATGAGACATAAAATTACTAAGTCTTTCTTTATGGACTTGTGGAAACGTGTTGAATTATCTGGTGCTGGTGAACCTGGTATATACTTTAATAATGATAAAGATTGGGGAACTAATCCTTGTTGTGAAATTGCACTACGTCCTTTTCAATTTTGTAATCTTTGTGAGGTTAATGCAAGTGATCTTGAGTCACAAGAAGACTTAAATGAAAGAGTTAAAGCTGCAGCATTTATTGGTACATTACAAGCAAGTTATACAGACTTCCATTATCTAAGACAAATCTGGAAAGAAACTACTGAAAAAGATGCTTTAATTGGAGTCTCAATGACAGGGATTGGAAGCGGTAAAGTCTTAAAACTAAATACTACTGAGTCAGCAGAAATAGTAAAGAAAGAAAATGCTAGAGTTGCTAGAATGTTGGGTATAAATAAGTCTGCACGTTGCACTACAGTTAAGCCTGCAGGGACCACATCATTAACATTGGGAACTAGTTCTGGTATTCATGCTTGGCATAATGATTATTATGTAAGAAGAATACGTGTAGGTAAAAATGAGGCCATTTATACTTACTTAGCAGAAAATCATCCTGAGTTAATTGAAGATTGTGTATTCCGTTCTCATGACACAGCTGTAATAAGTATACCACAGAAAGCTCCTGAAGGATCTATTCTAAGAACTGAATCACCATTTGATCTTCTAAACAGAGTAAAGAAAATTTCTACTGAGTGGGTTAAGCCTGGGCATAGAAAAGGTTCTAATACTCATAACGTTTCTGCTACTATATCTTTAAAAGAAGATGAGTGGGACAAAGCTGGTGAGTGGATGTGGAAAAACAGAGACTGTTATAATGGTTTATCTGTATTACCATATGATGGTGGTACTTACACTCAAGCTCCATTTGAGGATATAACAAAGAAAGACTATGAGAAATTACTCAAGTCTTTAACTTCTGTTAATCTCCTTGGTGTTGTTGAGTTAACAGATGAAACAGATCTTAAAGGTGAGTTGGCTTGTGCTGGAGGAGCTTGTGAAATCACATAGTACCTAGAACAAACACAACCACCATAATAATAATGTAAATAGCTGGGGTTATATCTATACGTCTCATATATATAAAGTACGTATAAATAACCCCAGTTATGTTACCTAAACGTTAAATTTATGTGTTGGATTGAAAGATTATATTATGGGTTTCCTATTTAGTAGGATCATACATAGTGTACTTAAGAGTAAGCTCTGTACCGGCTTCTATCTTATGTAGAGTTTTTATTCTTTTATAACTAACATCATTGTCATCTTCTATCAACTCACAGTTTGGAGTATCTGAATGGTTAATGAATCCACCCAGTGGAGTTCTAATATAATCATCTTGAAATTCTGGATCATAAACATGGGTAATACCCATATCTATATCAGCAGGAATATCTTCCTTAGCAATAATACCAGCACCATGTATGTCAGAAGGCCCTATACTCAGATACTCTGGTAAAGGTTTATAAATTTTCTTCTTAGTCATAAAATCTTATTTAATGAAGAAGTCAGTAACGTTATCATATGACTTCCAACGGTTAATAGTATATAGTATAGGCAGAGCATCTCCCCACTGTTTACCTATTTTTAATTCACCACGTCTAGCCTTTGGTCTTTGATATACCCATTTTGATTCTAAGAAACTTTCATCATCCATAAACGCATAAGCTAGTCCTGTTCCCACAGTATACTCTAAAGCTTCTCCTAATTCTCCTAATGTTCTTGAAGATGCAATAGGAGACTTAAATAGCTGATACATTTGTTGCAGACCACCTGTACCTGGTATAGGCATAAAAGTTACTAAGTCTTTGTGTGTTCTATCTAATTGGTATAAGAATACATTACGGAGTCTTTTTGCAATAACTGAATCACTATCATCAACATCTCTACTGAAACTTCCTCTTTCATCATCGTCATCATCATTCAACATACCAGAAAGTAACATCTTTAACAACACTGTAGTCATTATAATACCAATCTCTCCCATGGTTCTAAAGACATTTTGTAATTTCATCTGTCCTTTCTCTCCATTAAACTCTTTATAGTTATTCATCAGGCTACCAAACTGATTTAAGTTTTGGAAAGAGTACGCCAAAAAGTTCCAGAAAGTTAAATATCTACCTTCCATCCATCCTAGGTTCTCATCAAAATATTCAGGTCTAAATCTTGCTTTAATTGCTGGAGCAACCCACTTATGGAACTGTGCAGCTAATTGTCCAACAGCAGTAGATTGCATTACCATTCTGTCTTCATGAGCATAGTTACCATGCACTTGTTTATTTACCTCTCTTATATAGTTTCTTAATTCATAACGGGCATCATCATTCCAATCTCTTTCTTTAGTTTGGTTATAAAAGATAACTTTATCAAATCCATCTTTAACCTTCATAGTCAGATTCTTGTTATCCCATATTAGAGCATCCCATAAAGATAATGTTTCTCCTGTATTGCTATTCTTCATCGTAGTAGATTCTAGTATAGCATTACCTATCTTAGTTTGTACATTATATTCACCCGCATCCTGAATCAAATAACCAAATTCATGAAACTTGTCCCAAGCTGATCTTGCAAACCTTACAACATTGTCTTTTCCACCTTCAGTAAATAAATCTTTAGCAGCTGCTCTAACACTTCTGTTTTCACTTTTATAACCACTTTCACGCATGTCTTCTTTAGAGTCTAGCATTCTAAAGTACATTACCGTTGCATTCCATTTACCTTTTTGTTGCTCATCTTCATATCTTCTATATTTTTTTGTAGCAGCTTTTGTGGCTCCTGCAAGATTTTCAGCCATTGCTCTTTGAAATCTTAAGTTAGTTTTAATCATTGCTTTTCTTCCAAAGAATCTACCACCCACTGTCTCAATAGCATTTGATACTCTACCAAACACATAGTTGTTTAGGTTACCAAACACGTTAAATCCTACATAAGCAAGAGATGTTTGAGATATAATACCCTTAGCTAGCTTATCAAAAAATGTTTTAGTGTCATTATCATTATTATAATACACCATCTTCATCCATTTTCTTGCCCTTCTTGCCATGTTAGATGCAGCACCAGATTGATTAGTACCAACTTCTTTACCATCATCATCTTCAACCTTAACATTTCCAACAGAATTAGTATATGTTCTGTTTTCTAAAACTTTAATCATAGCATGAAAAGTATCTTCTGATTGACTCATCACTTCATAGTTCTCAGCCATTGCTGAAAATTTAATTAAAGATTCAGTAAGATCTAAGTTTAATGTTCTAGCTGTTGGTTTTGCCTCAAGAGTTTTTATTTTACCTCTTATTTCTTTAAGTTCATTTTTTAACTTTTTTTGTTCTTCAGCAGTTTTTGCTTCTTTATATTTTGCTTGAACAAGTTCTAATTCTTTATATGCATTATCAATCTCTTCTTGTTGAACCACACTACCTGTATAATATATTGGTAGAGAATCAGTAATGATGTCACCGTGTTCATCTAAGAATGCTTTTTTAATTACTGTTGATGGACTAAAGAAATTTTTAACACTAGTTTTCATTTTACTAAATAAAACACCAACACCATCTGGTTTATCTTTAAGCTTGCTAGTTGGTCTACCATTAATTACAGGTATTTTACCTATCATACTAATGTTTTCTGGAATAAGGGCAAGTAGCTCATTTTCAAACACATCAACATACATGTTGTAGTACTCTAATTGTGCTTTCTCAAGTTCAGTCTGAGGGTTGTTAAGCTTTAACCACTTCTCACTGATCATCTTTTTACCCTCTACACTATCGTAATTAATTTCTTTATATTCTGGTTTTACAAAAGTTGCATTATCTAGATAATAAACCTGACCCGTAAAGTTTCCATTAGAGTCTATTATGGGTCTTGCTATTTTATCTTCTTGTCCAAATGTATTATAGTATTTAGCTACATATCGTAAATAAGCTTTAGTAGTTACTGATGCTCTCTTTGTCCAAAACCCACCTCCGTTTGCATTAGGGACAAACACTTCAAATCTATTTCTAGCTCTCTTGAATTCATCTGTATATTTAAAGTACTTACCATCTACAGGACCTCTATCTGTTCTTCTTTCTGCAGCTTTAAAAGCATAATACTTTTCTCTAGCATTATATAAATCTTGATTATACTTTATTTGCTCCTCAGTTGCTTCTTCTAGATCTTCTATATCAATAAATTCTTTCCAACTACCATCTTCATTTATTAATGGTTTCTTTAATTCATTTAAAGCTGCTTTAAACTGTTTTCCTTTTTTCTTTACATATTGTCCTGTAGGTACACCGTTTTCATCAAACTCTAACATGAAAGAATAATCAATTCTTGGTGAGCCAGTAAGTTTAGCAAGTTTCATTGCTGCCCTTTTTATTCTAGGAGCACGTCTCTGAGTTCTGTCTAAAATTATTTGTCTATCTCTTTTATAGATCTTATCCATTAATGCAAGAATAGTATCTCTTGATGTAGCCATATCACCAGTTTGATATTCTACATAGCCTATATCTTTAGCTGTCGTCATTAATGTATCTAACTCTTCACTAGTAAAATCACGGTTAGATTTATCAATAATAACTTGTCTTACATAATTGTCAATTGCAATATCTATAGCTCCTCTCTTTACAACTTTTTTATCAGAACTAAGTATTCCAACTATATCATTTAATTTATCACTTAATTTTTTTATGTAAGCTAATTGAGTCTGAGACAATCCATCAGCATTTGTAATATTAACTAACCCTCTATATGACTCAACAAATTTTTGCCAAGCAAGTACTTTTTTAATGTATTCTGGTTTAGAAAAATTGTCAGGATCTCCTATGTAATCAAGAAATTCATCAATTTGATCAATGCTTTCTTTAACTAAATCTATGTAAACGGTATCAATAGTTTCAGGATTTAAAAAACTATTTTCAATCATAGATCTTGACATGCTTATTTGACGGATCAAGTGTAATCTACTTTTATCCATCATTATAACACTTCTAGCATTTTTTATAGCATCTTCCTTTTTAATAAGACCTTCTCTATAATCTTTAAGTGCTTTAAACAATGAATCATATAAAGGCCTGTTCTCTTCAGTTGTAATATCAATTCCTTCTTCTGTGTAAACTTCTGATTCCCAGTCTTCTATTTCTTCTGGATTTCTCATTTGATCCATAATCTCTTCAACAACCACTCTATTTTCTTCCGCTATATCAAGAGGAATTATTTGATCTACAACGTGTGCATTTTCTGAAGCAGCATGCAATGTAGTTCCTTCACTAAAATAAAATACATTTGATGATGACTCAGAATCAGCACTTAGTTGTAAGTTAATAGTCATAGTACCTTCATCTACAATAAAACCAAGATTTTCTAATATTCTTTTGGTTATGGCCAAAGTTAAACCAACATACATTCTTTGTGTAAGTGCATCTTGTATTCCTTTTTTCTTTAAAATACTTTCTGCACCTAAATCATGTTTTACTGAATTATATTCTTTAGACTTAATGCTAAACGTTGGATTATGTACATTTATAATTTGTAAATTTCCAAAAGGGTCAACTCTTAATAAATTTATTTTATAAGACATTCCTGTAGTTGGATCTGATACAATAACATTAGGAAGAAATATAGAATTGTCATCTCTCATACCTTCCATTCTTGCTAACATAAAATGATACACATTAGGATCTACATCCATGCTTTCATCAAAAGGAGCGCCTACTGCAAGATTATTAAAAAACATTTCTTGGTCTTTGCCAAAAATAGTTTCTTTGCCTTTAAGTCTATGCTCTTCTATACCTAATAACATATCTTCAATTGTAGGTAATACTTCGCCAGTATCTACATTTGTAAATTCACCATCGTTTTCTAAAACTCTAGATGTAGCAAGTTGTTCAATTTCTGTTTCAGATTGATATGCTTGATGAAATAACTGATCTGCTATTTGCGTTTGTACAGTTGTTGCAGCATGAGACTTTATTTTATCTAATATATTTTTAGTTGCTGGAGATAATGAATATCTCACATCTTGTTTAGCTGTAGGTCTTACATCAAACTTTAATTTATCTGTATTAAGCATTTTTGCTACATCAGATAAAGTCATTCCTGAATTAAGTTGCTTAACAGAAAGAGGTTGTCCCGTTAATACAGAGTATAAAGACTTTATAGCATCAGCAAACCAGTTAAGTAAATCTCTAACAGCACGTAAAAAACTTATAGGTTTTTTATCATATTCATTATTAAAATGTTTAGTTAATACTTGAGTAACAAATTCTAATGCTGTGTCTTTGGAATCAAAACCTTGTTCTGGAGAATATTCCTGACTTATTTCTTCTGCTAAATCTGGATCAACTTCTAATCCTTCTACTAACAAGTTATCAAATAAAGCTCTGTTATCTAAATACAAAGCATCTACAAAGGGATGCAGCATTTCTTCAATAGCTGTAGCTTGTGTAACTCTTCCTCTGATTAAAACTGCAGTGCCGTCAAAATAAAATGAGTTAACATTTTTAAAATCAACTTTTTTCTTTCTATAATGTGGAATTGTGTTATATATATTTTTTGCAGTTTCAGTATTAAGAACAATGTAACTTATTCCTGGAAACATTTTCTTTAAATGATCTAGAATAGGTAATGTTTTAACACTTTCTTTTGTAGCAATATTGTTCATATCAAACTTTACGTTTGTATTAACAACAGCTCTATACATATTTTTTACTTTGGTTGGTGTAAATAATATGCTATCAGTTTGAAAACCGTTATACTTTAAAAAACTTTTGACCCTATCGTTTACTCTTGCAGCTTCAGATCTTGATTTTTCAATAATGAAATAATAATCACCAATTTTTTTAAGGTAATTTTGATTTCTTAAATTCTTAAGTAGTATTTGACCAGCTTGTGCGTTCTTAGCTGATTCTAACATTGTTTGACTTTTGACCATCCCTCTAGCTTCACTTAAAGATGGTATAGTGTCAGTTTTTTCTATTAATTGAAAATCAGTTATAATAGAATCAACAGTTAATGGATTTTTATACTCCGTTAACAATGCTTTATATTCTACTGTATTTCTGTTATAACAAGTTGCCATAGGTTTATTATTTTAAGTAACATTTTCTAATGTGATCAATAAAAGAATCTACATCTGTTTCGTATTTTTCATATGCGTTAACAACATCTTCAACTTTTCCACCTAATTTTAATTGATCTTCAGGTGATAAAGTATTATAAAAATCTCTAATTGCATTTGCTGGTGTTGTTTCTAACTCATCTAAAATACTAGTTTCACGGCTTTGAAGTCCCATAAGAACATTAAGTGTGCTAGCTTCAGCATCTTCTTCAATATCTATTTCATCAATTTCAGCATCAGTAGGATCTTCTTCTACTTCTATGTCAAGTTGACTTTCATCTACATAATCAATTGCAAACGCATCTCTTTTCTTTTCTTCAAATTCATTAATTTTTTCTTCTGAAGGTCTTTCACCAAACAAGAATCCACCTGACCATTGGTCTTTGGAACCTTGAGGACCACCCTCAACTATTTTATATTCTGCAAAGTTACCATAAATCGTTGTTTCTCCAGCAGAAAGTAAAGAATTTAAATCTGCGTTTGTTTCATACTTTCCGTCTCTTTGGTATCTTTGTAATACTAGCATAACTGTACGTCCATCAGACATTGTTTTTCTTACTACTAAAGGTAAAGCTATTTGAACTCTCTTAAGAAATTGATTTGATGCTTTTCCTCCTCTATAAGGTACTAAAATTTGCTTATTACTAAAACCTTTACTTTTTAAAGTTTTTAAATTATCAGTTATAACAGCTTTAACATCTTTAGCTTCTTGTTTAACTTTTGAGAATTGTCCTCTTACTGTTTTTATTTTATTATCAAATGATGTTGGTAATCCTGCATACATGCTTACAGTAGCTATACCTTTATCCACGTCAACAACAAAAGGATCTTTACGTGATGCAACACCTTTTGCTTTATTCTTTTGAATAAATGATCTGGTATTGAAAACATATTCACCTTTATTTTGACCAAACATTTGTTTTGTATAAATTATTTCTTTTTGAGCCTGCATTAATCCTTTAACATAAGCAGCTTCAAGATCAGCAGGCATTCCTATCATAACAAACTTAGTTGCAGATGTAATCAAATCACCATAAACATATGAACTATTACCAGCAGATTTGTTTAAGTTTATTGTAAAGGCCCGCTTTGCTAATAGAGTTAATAATTTAGGAGATTCTTTACCTTTTGTCTTTCTAGTATATCCACCTATCTTACCTTCTTTATGTTTTTTAACATAGTCTTCATGAGCAGCTTTATTAAACTTACCCGTTTTATTAACTTGATAAGCATGATCAACACTGTAATATACTTTACCCATATATTTAAATTGTTTTGGAGCAGTCATACTTAAGTGTGTTGACTCACTGCTATCTTCAATAGAAATTCCATCTCTACTGTATGGTAAAATAGTTTTAGTTCCTACATCAACAGAAACTTCTTCTGTTTCTATTTCAAAAATTTCATTAGCAGGCTCATTCTTTTTAGTTCTTTGATCAACCTCTTTTACATTATATTGAGAAGATGTAGATTGTAAATAGTTTATTGCTATATACTCTCTTAGTTGAGATTGCGTCATACCAAACACTCTTCTGAATGCTTGATCAGTTGGGTTTTTTGAATTAAACAACGTTTGTACAGCATCAATAGAATTAAGTATATCCTTTTTAATTTCTGAAGGAATAAAATCTATAAATGTTCCTCTATTGTTTTTAGTAAATCCATCTTTTACTAACAAGTAGTTTAAAAGATTTAATGCATCAAAGTGAGTATTTGGATCAGTATATAAATCTAAGAATGAATTTTGTACTCTTGTTGATTCAGCATCATTTAATTGAGTAAAGTTATTTGCAATTACTTTATCTATACCAGTCCAGTTATCTTCATTGCTTGCATCCTTTAGTGATATAAAATCATCTAAGAAGTAATTGTATGTTTTCTTGTTTTTAATTAATCTTGTTAAAACTTCTTTAATGTTTAAACCTTCAGAACCTTCTCCATAATTTTCTCCATCATAAATAAGAGAATTATTTAAAGTCATTTCTGTAGTTTGCTTAGTGCCACCAGGTGACGCATCTTCAGACACATCTTTATATGAGTTTTGGTAAGCCATAGTATTTAATATAGCTGTAATATTATTTATAAGAACATCTATATCTTTTCTTTCTCGTAAGTTTACCATGTTATCACCTAAAAGATTTCTTATATCTATAAACGCAGGTGATGCTTCTAAAAATAATTTTGGAAATAAAACATCATAAGATTCTCTAAATATACTGTATGATGTAGTATGCATAGACGGTTTGGTAGCATATTTACTCATAAATACTGGTCTAAAATCAAAAGGAATTGTGTTAGGCTCTTGTGCAGTTCCTTTCCATTGTTTATCTGTCATTAAAAATCCTAACTCTGCAGCAGCTTCTTGAATATCACCAGCACCTAAAAGATCTTCACCCATTTCTTTTTGTAGTGTTAATAGAGTACTAACATGTCTTAACATTTCTGTTTGATTAAATATTGTTAAGAATTGTGTAATTACTGATAACTCTTCAGATAATGCGTAATTAATTTCTTCAGTATTCTCTTCTATTAAAGATATGTTTACAGTGCCTTCATATGGACGGTTAGCCATATCAACTAAAAGATTAGTTGTAACTTTTGTTTTAGGCATTTTTATTTTGTTGTCTGTAAAATAAGATATAATAGATTTTGCTTTTGCTTCTAGTATACTCTTTATACCCGGATCCATAGGATCATCTTTGTTTATTGCATCAAAATAACTATCTCTAATTATAGGTTGATTAACTAATAAAATTGCTGTTTTAATATCTACACCCATTGCTGTCATAGTAGTAACAACTGCAAGTGCAGATTTATTAAGACCAAGTTTATCAGCAAGCCTTTCTTTAGCATTATCTGTCATTGCAGTAATTAATGCAGAAATTACGTATTGTGTTCTATAACCTCCTGGATCTTGTTTACCTGTCTCAGGATCTATTGTATAATCAACAAACTTGTCATATTTTATATTGTTAATTGTAAGTACCGGAAGATCTTTTCTAACTTTTACACCAAATTCTTTTGCAATATTTACTGCAATGTTAGGTTGTACTGAAGCTCCAATACCTCTAGCACCTTCTTTATTTGCTTTAAAACTAAGAAGTTTACCACGTAAATTATCAATATCAACATCTTGTTCAGATACTATACTTGCAAGTTCTGGTAATTCTTTTTGTATATATTCCCAAACACCAGCGTTTTCTGGTCCAAGTATTTCAGCAGCATTTGCGTCTGTAAGAGGACGTAAGTTTGCTGGTTCATTAGCAATACCTAATAACCTATTTTCATTTCTAGGTTGAGTCATTCCAGTATTACCTTGCAACCTATACTTAAGATCAAGAATTTGATTATCTATAGCAGCACTGTAAGGTTCTCTACCATTATATTTTTCTTTATATGCAGTATATTCTTCTAGAGTAGCAGGTAAACCAATTGATTCCATAGCAATTCTAAGAATTACTTCTGAATCATTAAGTACAGCTATCTCAGCATCAGTCATATCTGACCATTCATTTAAATTAAATGCTAAGTCTGGATTTGATTCCATATATTTATCAACTGCTTCTCTAATTGTTGAACCTTTCTTTTTTGCTTCTGATATTGTGTATGTTATATAGTGTTCAAACTTTTCTTGTTCAGTTTTTCCTGATCCATATTCAATAAACTTTCCGTCTTCAACAAAGAAAGATTTAATCTGCATGTATAATTTATCAATATCAAAGTCAGCTCCAGATAATTCTACAAGTTCTCTAGCAAAAATTGCTGATGATCCATAATAAACAGGCATAAAATCAACTAGTTTAAGATTAACTGCTGAGTGTTTATCTTGTGAAGGGATTCTTATACCGTAAGCCATTGCTAATGCTGGTGGTATCTTATCACCAACTTTTAAATTATCAAGAACAGCTTTGTGATGTGGTGCCATTATAAACTCAGTATGAACTGTCTTTAAATCATTACCATTTTCGTCAAAATCTTTTACATCTGATCTAAGGCGGTCTAAATAAATATCACCCTTTTTAAGATTTTTATGTAGTTCTAAATCTGCATCTGCATATCTTTTTGCAACAGCACCATCAAGTTGCATTTCTCTCCATTCTTTATATCCAATAACATCCCATTGTATTGGAGTACCCTCATCGTCAGTTGCAACAACTCTTTTAGGTATAAGTAGTCCATCATCTGAAACTAATGCTGCAGATATACCTGGTTGTTTTGCTGAAAGAATTCCTTTAGATATGAATGACATAAATAAACTTTGGAATTTTTTTCTAGTTAACTGATTATTTAAATTAAACTGAGGTTCTCCTGTTCCATCTTCATTTAATTTAAAATAAGCTAGCATGTCAGCTCTTGCTTGAGAAGATTCTAATCCTGAAATAGCAAACTTTAAGAAAGTGCTTAATTCAATGGTCATGTTATCTGAATCTGTAACCGTTGCAAAATCATTTAATACTTTATCAAAACTAAATACTAAATTTCTTTTACTAAACCAGTTAATTGCAAGCTTGTCACCTTGTGCTTTATGATAAGCAGCAACCAATGTCCCAACAGAAACTTCTTCACCTTCAACTATAACCGTTGCATTTAAATCTTGTTCAGCAGTAATTAAGTTTTTAATTTGACGTGGATCAACAACTTCCGTTTTATTAGAAGGAACAACCATTTGTTTACGTAAATCCTTAGTATTTAATCTTGTTATGTTTTCTGGAAGAATATCAGTATAAACATCATCTAATGCAGCACCATTAAATGCCATATTAGATTTCATCATTTTAGATGCTGATTTTGGAACAGCCATTGCTGTTGTATTATTTTCTTCTTCCCATTTTTCTAGTTTAACACGTAGGTTATGCCACTTTTCTCTTCCTTGAATAGGTATTGTAAAATCTCCATTTTCATCTTGTATAGATGTTAGTAGCGGAGATAATGTAAATACAGACATTTTTAAGTATACTTTACCATCACCGTAAACTAATTTTTCAGAATTCATTATAGAATTTAAAGCCTTGTATGATTCTGTTCCTGTAGTTCCAAAAAATGCTGATTCTATTTCTCTTTCTTTACCTTGTTGAATTAAATCAATAATCCTTGCTCTTTCTGGAGTAAGTTCACCAAAGCCATGTAAATTATATCTATGTGAATTAATTGTCTGGAAAACCATACCATCACCAGCTTCACCCGGATCAAAATCAATACCCTTATCTTCAGCAAACATTTCAGCAAACACCTTATCATAAGGAGTATCCTCATAAAGGAACATATCAAAATTTTCATGAACATGGGTAATACCTAATGCCGGAGCTGTAATTTCTGAATATGCACTAACTCCAGCAGCATTTTGCATCTTAGCTCTTTTAATTGCATCTACAGCATCTTTTAGAGATAAACGCTGGTCTCCAAGTATAATATCATTAAAGCTAATTGTATTTATATAATCATTTAAAAATATTTGAGTAAGGTTATAATCAAGATCATCTGGTCTTAAGTTATATAAATCCATTAAATATGAAGTCTCTTCAATATCAATATCATTTATAATAGTTCCTGTATCAGAATCTTTAACAATTCCTAAACCTTCTCTAATATCTGGAGATATTTTATTTACTGCTTTAAAATCTTTTAGTAATTCTTTAAACTCTGATACTACACTAAACAATCTATCTATCATTATAGCATCTCCATCAATTGCTTTCCAAGCTTCATCAAAAGTTGCTCCATCTCTAATAAGCTGTTCAAATGTTTCAGCTGGTGTTGTGTCTAATTCTTGTAAATCAATAGTAGTATCACCTGTTGTTGGATCTTCTGTAACTGTAACGTCAACATCTTCTGATGTAATTGGATCACTAAACTCAAACAATGTTAGTGATTGTTTTCCTCTAAAGAATTCAGCAACAGCAAAACCTTGATTAGATGCAAAAGTATAATAAACTTGTTCTGCTTCTGTGCCCTCAAATAATTTGAAAGCATGCATTTTTTTATTCTTAACTTTTTCTGTTCTTATATATGGACCAAGATCTTTTATTAATTTTTTTGCTTCATCAGTTGATAGATCTTCTAGGAAGATTTTTCCTCTATTTTTCATTAACAAAGATTTAGGTTGTGATTCTACTACTGTAAAATCTACTAATCCTGAATCCCCTACATTAAGTTGAGTTTGAGATGTTTCAAAAGGTGATGCTAAAACAACAGTCTGCTTACCAGATGAAATTGCTTTTTTAGTATCTTCACCAAGATTTGGGGTTTTGTGAAACTTAATGTTTCTTTTTCTTTTCTTTAGTACACTTAATAGTTTTTTACCATTATGAGATAGTTGATATAATCTACCTTCATTAGTTCTTTGACCTCTTGAGTTTGAATTACCTCCTATAACATTATCTACAGTTGCTGTATCTGGATTCAATTCCTTTTGAATCATTAATGTGTCTCTTCTAATAATGTTTTTAAAAGCATCTAATCCTTCTTGAGATAAACCGTAAGTTATTCTGCCTTCTTCAAGATTTAACTCATCTGTTATTACTCCATCAACTACTTTAAAATCTCCTACAGTAATGTTAGACTCTATCATTTTATGTACAGGCCCTTCAACTATATCACCTGTATTAGTTGCTTCAATTACACGGATAAGTGAAGGAGCAATTGCAAAATCAACTGGTTCATTAGTTTCAGGATCTATATAACTACCTATAAGTGACTTATCAGGAGCAACTCTATTATAATTTTGTGTATAAGCATTAATAAGAGTAATAATAAATTCTTGAGGAGTTAAACTTCCATATTTTGTACCTTGAGTATTTGCTTTATTATAACCTCTATTTTCTTTTATAATTCCTTCAGCAGTTAAATTTGCAGTACCTACTTTCCTACCAGATATACGTGAAATAGTAACTTGTTTGTTTTCAATCATAGATTGAAACTTAGGATCATTTAATAAGAAGTTATCTTCTAAGAAAGAATCCTCAGCTTTTTTATTATCAACGTAATTATCTTCTGTTGACATTCTTGCTATCTCTCTTAGATGAAAAGTTTCTTTTTGATGTAAGTATATTTTGTTTCCTTCTTCATTTACAAATGTTGAGGCCCCTACAGTTTCATCAAAATAAGAATTATTTAATGCAATCTTTCTTAACCTACCTTTTGTACCACCTTCAAAGTATTCTGTTATATCATCTGTAGCTTCATCAACTTCTTCTACATCTACTTCTTGGTTGTCTAAAAATATGTTTTCTCCGGCATTTAGTGATTTAATAATTTCATCAATTTCAACAGCATCCATTGGTTCAGAATACTGGTTAATGTTAAACAATTGAGATTGTTCATCAGAAATTTCTACGTTTAGATCTGCTAGTCTATTGTATAAACTAAACAATATGTAATTAGAGTCAATCTTCATACCTGTAGCATTAAACACTCTATCAGCTATTTTAACTGATCTATCTACAACATTTTCTTTTTCTGATATTGATTTCTTGTTTAAGAATGATTGAAGTTCTCCTAATGCTCTAACAGCTTCTTTGTTTTCTGCTGAACCTACTATTCTTATTTCAGAATATTTTCTATTAAAAGATTCTGCCCATTGAACTAATGTATGATGCGCATCATCAGCTTTGTTAGCCATAAAGATTTGTACAACTCCTGTTTTTTTATCAACTAGTTGAATTCTATAAGGTACTGTATAGTTTAAGAACTGATTAGTAAACAAGTTAAACAGTCTTTCTCTACTTCCGTTTTCACTTTTTATTGCTGGGAATGGTTGAGCTGGATCAAATAATACTCCTGTCTCAGCTGCTTTAAGAATTCCTAATTGTGCAAATATTTCTTTTACTACTGCTCTTGTTTGTATATTACTTCCTTGTGACCAAACCCAAAGTTTTTTAAGTCTTCCTTTAGCTGTTGGTTCATTTGCAGTTGCTTTTAATATAGAATCATAAACTTTACTGTAGTTAACACCTATGCTAATTGGTTCATTTTTATTTTCACCAATAAACCTGTTACCAAACATATCTTGTTCTTGAATGCTGACTCCTGCTATTAACTGTCTAATTTCTTTAGGGGCACTACTAAATCCTCCTATCATTTCAGTAGTTCTATCCCACTGTTCTGTAGTGATGTCTCCTAAATCAGCTTCTTCTTGTTCTAGTGACTCATCAAAGGCAGTGTCTTTTAAAGATATTGCTTCTAATCTTAATCTTACTTCTTCTTTTATATCTTCTCTTTGTCTTTTTAAAGAGTCATAATAATTTCTTATTTTACCAACATTATCTTTATACCATATAAATCCTTTGTCTTTGTAAGCTTTTCTTTCAGGATTCATATTTTCAATAAAGTCATCAACAGCCCCATCTAAAATTGTATTAACATCAGAACCTCTAGCATTATTCTTTCTTAATAGATATAGATTTGCTATTCCTGAAATAAGAACATGCTGATCATCTGATGGCATAAAGTTGTTTATTTCTTTATATGTTACAGTATCATTCTCAATAGTCTTTATTTTCTTTGTACCTAACGTTAATGATTTGTAAGCTACAGTTGGTTGTGCTGCAGCATTTGCAGTAAATCTGTTTTCTTGAATATTAGCATTCTTGTACTTACCAGTATCAATATCTGTATAAAGAGAGTTTAAATTATACATTGGAAAGCCAAACAACGCTTTAAGAAAATCAATTATTCTTTGGAACAAGCTTTTAATTTCTGGCTGAACTTTAGCTTTTTTAGGATCCATTTTAAACACTTCAAATTGATCAGCCATGTATTCTTCAATGTATCTTTCCTCTAACTCTGTTCTACTCATCTTAGCATATAAACCATGCTGCTTTCTCATTGCAGCTAATTCATCAGTAAGATTTTTTCCTTCTTTTCTTAGTTTAGCTAATACATCTTTTTTTGCTGTTTTTAAATAACCGCTAATTTCTTCTTCAGTTAAAAACATTCTAAACACAGCGTGAAAAGCCTCATGATATTTAAATGGATTATTTGTACCAACAGTTACTTCACCAGCAAGTTTTAAGTTACGGGCCTTTATCATAAATTGACCTAAAATAACTTGATCCCTAATAGCATTATTTTCTATTGTGTCAATGTTTAAGTTTACTATATCAGTATTTATATTATTTCTAAACCAATTTGTAAATGTATTTATGTCTTCAATTGAGTTACCATCAAACTTATCAGAAATTTTAAATGCTCTACCTTCTGCATCTTCTTGTATCTTCTTTAATGTTTGATAACCTGCGTGTAATGGATTTGTAGCATTAGTTTGAATATCTAACAATTCTGCATTAATAACATCAATTGCTTCTGGATCAGTAATATCTGGATTAGCCTCTTTAAGTTGTGCATATCTTGTTTCCCAATATCTGTTTTCAAACTCTTTTAAATTTTCATTAGTTTCAAACGCTATCTTTTGATAGTTTTGATTTAATAATGATTCTTGAGTAGAAGAGTCTTTAGTTTCTTCTTGTTGTACTTGTAAAAGATAAGCTGCACGAACAGCACCGTCCATATTATCATAAACCTCTTGATCAAAATCACTTAAGTTTTCTCCTCTATAACTTCTTCTTACAAGATCTAATGCATAAGCAGGATCAAGAGTTTCATAATCATTAAGAATTATATTTCTTTTTTCTTCAGCATTTGGTGTTGGAACTGATTGAGAATTATCTATTGTTTCTGTAGATTCAGGCGTTTTAGTATTTAATGCATTTCTAACTCTTTGATCTTTACTTACAACATCAGGATTACTGTGTAATTCTAAAGTAAAGTTGTTTTTAATTTCTTTAGTAAACTTAGTTTCTAAAGTTCCAAATACAGAAATATCTTGCTCACCTTTTTGAATTGCGGTTTTAATATCGTTTAATGTAAACCCTTTTGGATAAACAGGTTTAATAAACTCATTAAATCTATTAAGTAGTTCTTGTACATCTTTAAAGCCCATCAGGTCCTCATGAGAAATGTAATAAGGAGGTAGTTTACCTTTATCATGTTTTGCAGGAAAATTAAAGTTACGGTAATCTACACGCAATTGTCCTTTATTAGAAACACCAATTTCAATATAAACACCAGGTTCTGCTGCTAAGTATATTGTGTTTGATATTTCATCATTAAGTACTTGTGTAGCTTTTTTGTTTTTTATTGTACCGTCTTTATTTACATTGTTTTCTACAACATCAGCAGCTTTTTCTTGCATTCTAACAAGAAGCTCATTAAACTTTTCAGGAGAGTATACTGGAGCTGTTAATCCAACAAATGCTGATTTACCATTAGGTAGCTTTACAAAAGCAATGTACTTACCCATTCTATTTAGTACATCATAGTTAGACTCAAATTCATCAACCTCATTTAACATGTTGTTAAAGAACTCAGTACTCTGATCTATGTTAGTTATAGGAGCACCTTGAACTTTCATGGTTTCCTTCTTCTTTCCTTTTATAGTCTTTGGACGTCTATACCTCCTGCTATAATCCATTATAAAGAAAGGCTTTTCACCATCTGTAGTAACTGAAGTGTCATCCCCAACAAACATTGTATCAAGAGAATCAAACGTAATTAAAGGATTTGATTTACTTCTAGTTAATGATCCTTCAGAAAGTGTTACCATTAAATTAGGAAAATCAGCTAAATTTAACTCAACTATGTCTTGATTACCAAGCGCTTTAGTTAGTTCTTCATATACATAATATGCATCACTATAATTATCTTGTACTATAGATAACGCATCTGATAAAGTCATTTTTTGAGGTATATCAAAATAGTCTTCTATATTAGATTCAGTCAATTCAAATACTGATATTTCATTATTAGCTCCATCTGTAAATATAGCAGCTGTAGGTCCCATAAAGTATCCATAACTTCCTTCTGGTCCATATATTTCAATTGCTAATTCTTGAGCTCCTTTTTTAAGTTTAAGATTTTTTTCTTTTGTTCCAAATTGAACATTAGCTCTTTTATCTAACGGTATTTGTAATTCAGTAAATTTTTCTCCACGTGATACACGTAGCTTTAATTGACCCATCATCCCAGGAGAAAGCTTTCTAAGAAGTTCTTGTTGTTTTTCTATTCCAAGTTCTGTTCTTTCTTGAGTATCCTGAATGCTAAAATCTTTTGTAAAGTTTATTTTAACAGGTTCAAATATTTTTAACCTGCTAGTATTTTTAAGAAACTTTACGTCTTTAGCAGTCATTAATCTATACTCTTCAGTAAATTGTTCTGGTGTTATGTATATATTATCTTTACTGCTTCTACTGCTCTCTTTACCTTTTTCTTTAATAAATAAATTACCTTTATCATCAACTTGTTCTTGATCTTTAGATCTTACAACATATTGTTTACCTTGATTTTCTCCAGCTGTTTTAATTAAAATTGTGCCTCTTGATAAATCTTCACCTGCAAACTTTATAACTTTTTCAGCCTTTTTAGTTTTTACTTTTTTGTTTCTTGCAACTGTTGCTTCATTTTTTGTTAAGTATGTGTCATCACCTACAGGATTACCATTGTTATCTGTATGATAATATACTTTTGTCTTTTTGCCTGATTCTCTATCTACAGCTGTACGTTCAGTTACATTAACTCCTGATTTATGTACTGTAGTTTTTTCATTAGCTTTTGTTTTTGATGTATCAAGAGTAGATACAGATTTTGTTTCTTGTAGTATGTCATACAATGATACATTTCTAAATAATAATATATCTTGTACTTTTTCATTTTCAGATTGAGTTGCTAACCAATCATAAAAATTAGGTAACTTTTTATCTTTAAGATACAATGGAGAATAAACTTGCTGATGTATTTCTTCAACAGCTAGAGCTTGTCTTCTGAATTGTTTTGATGATTTATCTTTAACCCATTCAGAAAATTCTAAATAAGTTTTATTTTTTGATGCTTGAAGCTTAACGTATTGTAGCCACTTATCTTTTAAGAATAAATCTCCTTCTTGGTTAACAAGTTCCTCTTCTACTGTATCAGATTCATCAGCAACAAAATTTTCTTCATAGTCAATGTCAATATCTTCTGGATCTGTTTCTTCTGTTACTTCTTCTGTAACGTCTTCTTTAGTTAAATTTTCTTGTGCAGATATTACATAGTTTGCTTTTTCCCACTGTTGAGATGACTCACTAAGCATTCCCTCTTCAGTATAGTATGTAGTAGGAATAGGGCCGTCTTTTTCTAAATATAAAATTAATTCTTGATTATCTGGATATACACCCATAGCAGATAATTCATTTAACCATAAATTCTTTTTAGTTACATTTAAGTATTTTCTTAATCTTTTTTCTACTTGTTGTTTATTATCTATAAATAACTTTTTAAATCTGGGCTCAATTCTTTCTGCTAAAGAAACAAGATTGGCTGGATTAAGTACAGTTCTGACAGCTCTGTTTAACATTTGCTGTCTTGTATTAAGTGTTTTAGCGTCTAAAATTTTATCTACAAATTCAGGAACTCTATCATTATCAATAAAATCACCAGTCTCAGCAGCTATAATATCTAAATAATCAATAAAGACTTCTGTAAATTTATCTTTGTTAGCAACATCAAATAAACCAAATGATGCTTCCATGTTTTGTTTAGATATTGTATTTACAAATTCTTCTAGTGTAACATTTCTTGATACTTCAGTACTTAAAATATCTTGTCTAAGCATTTCAATAAGCTGAAGTTTTTTATCCCTTGCTGTTTTTTGTTTAGCACGATCTTCTAAATCTTCTATCTTATCTAGTTCTGCATCAGAAAATATAGCTCTTTCTGTAATGTTGTTTTTATCTGTTAATACATTAAATACATTTTGAAGTGCTATTAGTTTCTTTTGTTTATATTCTAAAGCAGCTTGTTCATCTTTATTTAATTCTGGAACTGATGTTTGTTCTTCAAACTTGGTTTCACCTGTTTTTTCATCTTTAACCTCTACAGTTTCTGTTATTTCATCAGTAGCTAAAGCAATCTCATTCTTTAAAAGATTTATTTCAGAAATTAATGCTTGCATATCAGTAAGAACATCAATATCATTAGCTGCCATTTTTTTAATTACAGGATCAGTTGATAGTTCACTATATATACTTGTTACTCTTCTAGCAGCATCTGTAAATTGTTGTCTTGCAAACATTGCTAGTTTTCTAGCATGATCCATTGCAGCCCATCTAATAACTTCTTCTCTGTGTTCTCTTGTACCTTCTTTAAATGCTTTTGGGTCAAAAGGATTTATAATTTCATCATTAAGCTTATCATAGCTTTTACGCATTTGATCAGCTCTTTCTGCCATTTCTTTAAGTCTTTCTCTTGTCTTTCCTGATTTTATATCTTCTTCTGTTTGACCAGGCATTGCTTCTGCTAACGCTTTGTCATCTAATTGTATAAAATCTTCAAACATGTTAGCAAAGTCTCCTAATTTTCCAAGTTCTGCTGCTGTATATAAATGGTTAAAAATAGCAGCATTCTTTTTATCATAAAAACTTAAAGCATCTCCTTCATAAGTTGCATCAAACATATCTTGTTGAGCTTCTTTTTGGAACATAGCGTCCATTCTAGCTCCATCAAAATACGTTTCTGGATTTTCAGCCATTTCATTTAAAGTATTGGTTACTTCTGTAACCCACTTATCTTCTTGTTCTTGATACTTTTTAAATTCTTCAGGATTAGAAACTCTATGATACAAATTTGGAAGAGTGTTAAAAACAAGTTTTTGTGGACCTTGAACTAAACCACCCATTAAAAATCCAGACATAAATACTTCAAAACCTTGACCACTCATTTGTGATTTTGCACCAGAATATATAGATGCCATTTGTGCATCTAAACCACCCATTGCTGGATCTGCATATAATCTTTTGTAGTAATCTTCTGCTCCTACAGCAATAGCTTCTTGAGCTAATTCTTGAAAACCTTCAGCAAGGTTAGCAGAAGAATATCTTATTAAACTTGCGCCTGCATCTCTTAGATTTCCAGATAATCCTTTTTGAAAAATTCTTTTAAGTCTGTTTTTACTTAATTCTTTAAATGTTTTTCCAGCTGTACCTTTTGCTGTTTCTTTTGCAACTTGTTTTGCTGATTGTCTAAATACTCTATTTCCTACTGAACCTGCTGTCTTAGCAAATATAGAACCCATACCTCTAAATCCTCTTAATGCTGTTCCAAGTACAAACTGATTAGAAAAGAATATTATAGGAAAATTCCACATTAATGTAGTAAAAGATGATTCAGCTGCTGATTTTTTAATGTTTGCTAAATCTTCTCCAATTGGTGACGTTCCGTATTTTGCAACATATTCTTGAAATAAATCATTATACATTTTGTTTTCAACAAGACCAGCTTCTAGCTTACTTTCAGACATTGCAAGATTAAACATTCTTGCATCTCTATAAAAACCACCAGCTGTTTTTGCTTGTTTAGCCCATAATGAAAGAGCTTTTGCTGTATTTGATGTTGTTCTTATTTCTTTTATTGCTTTGTATGTATTAGGAGTAACGGCATTTAACATCCACTTTCCACCACTTTTCCAAAAATTATAAGCAGTTGAATAATCATCTAACTTGCTAGTAAGTTTAGCACCAGTAGCTGCACCTTTAGTAACATCAACAGTTTTATCAAGAGCTTTACCTAATCTTACTATATTATATGCAGTTCTACTAGCAACAATAGGTGTAGCACCACCAACCGTTATTGCTTCAAGTCCTGCTAATGCAAGTTCTTCTACAGCAATATTTGCAAGAATACCAAACGTATATCCTGAATTAAGTAATAAATTATTAGTAAATCCACCTACTCCACCTTTAGAAGAGTTACCAATTCTCATAGCATCTTCAAATACTTCAGCACCTTCTGTATCTCCTGATGTATAATTACCTTGCATAGCATCACCTATAGCATGATAAGTACTCATAAAACCAGTGCTGAATATTCTACCCCACTGAGCTCTCATTCTTGCATTCTCATCCCACCATGTAGAGTTAGCATTATATACAGTTTCATTGTCTACATATGGATGAAAACCAATCTTATTAAATAAATGTTCAAAGCCTTCTGCATTATATCTATCATAATTAGTAGCTTTAACTCCAAATTTTAAAGGTTGTAATTCAGAAGGATCTGAAACTAATTGTTCATTTGCTCTAGGATCTGAATAATTTAATATTGTTTGTTCTAATGGATCTACATCTACTTTATTGCTTTCAAATAATTTTGAGTTTGGATCTAACTCATAAGGATAGTCCATTACAACAGGATTGTAGTTTAACATATTAGCTAAACCTTCTGCGCCTGTAATAACTGTAGGATCAATTGAAGTTGTTATGGGTTCTCCTGATCCTGGTATAAATAACTCGTCTCTTAATTTTCCATAATCTACATCTACACTTGGTACACTTGTAGGTGTAAACCCGCCTGATGGCATTGGTGTAGTACTAGTCATACCCAATTGATCAATTGTATTAAAACCATTGCTCAATTGATCAGCAGTAACTACTTCTTTTTGTTGTAGTTGCTCTTGCTCATTGTAATTATCCGGTTGGAAGTCTAAGTTTAGTTCTTCTGCCATAAGTTAATTCTATTCAGACTCCTCTTCAGAAGTCGGTTGGTTTAGTTTGTGACTTTTCTGTGCTTGCAAATTATTGTTTGCATGTTGTTGTAATAATGCTCTTTGATCTCTCCATACTTTATCAATATTAGAATCACTCAAAGGAGCGCCATTACTTGTAACTAACGGTTGTGGAGAACTAAATCCTCCTAACACCATATTTCCTGTATTTACATCATATGTATATTTAGCATACTTTTGTGTTACTAAACCATTATTCATTTCAAAATGAATAATACCACCGTTTTCAACGTTTAATGTAGCTTGACCTTGATTAGATGGGTCTTGAATTAAATTTTTAACAAATGATGAATATTGTTGTTCAGGATCTAAAGGATTGCTAAATAAGTCTTTATTAAGGAATACAGTAACAGTATTATCTTTTAATTTAGATTCTAATTCCATTGGAGCATTTTTTGCAATTGATTTTGCATAGTCTGCATCAAGTATAAACTTATACATTGCATACTGTCCTCCAGCATTTTCACCACCACCAACTGAACTGTATTCTATTCTGTACCCTGGAGTACCAGCTGTTTCTTTACCAGTTCCTGGATTATAATTTCTATCTGCTCTTATTTGTTGTAATACGTATTCTGCAATTTTTCTATCACTTTCATCATACTCCATTGAAAAGTTTGCTCCTTGATCACCTTCAAAAATAAATACTTGATTATCAGGCATATTATCATAAGCATTAAAAAATAAATCTAATGCATTATTAACATATTTATCTTTAGTACCTGCATCATATCTGTAAGGAATAATTGGAGCTATAGCAGCATCTCCAGAAGTGTCATTGTTATAATAGAATGAATTAAAATCAAACGTAGTTTCATAAGGAACAGCTGTTTCTTTTGCCATTTCAGCAGACATCTGAGCTTTAATTTTATCAATTACAGGTTTAAAAGATCCCCAAGATAAATAATCTTCAGCCATATCTGTATAAACATCATTTTTTGAATTAGGTTTATTTATTAACCTAATTTTTTGATTAGGATCTGAAGGTTGCTGATAATAAGTAGCCATAAATACTGCTGGATCTTGTTTAAATAATGCAGCAGCGTCTGCAATCATTGGTTTATAGTATGCCATTATAAGAGATTGTATACCTCCACGACTAAAATGGTAATTTGCTTCTTCAGTTGTTATTCCAGCATTAGGATTGTAACCATCACCTTCACCGTCAGTAGTCTGCCAAGTACCATTTTTATAGAACATATTTGTAATTTCTTGGGTAGATGGTAATGATTTTGGTAACATTGTTTGTAATGAACTTTCTACTTCTTTTAATTTTTCATCATAAAGTCTTTTGGTAGTTTTCATAACACCAGTATCATCAAACAAGTCTATATCCCAATCAACAATATTTTCTTGTCCTAAACCTGCTCTAATTTCATTAAGATCCATTCCTGCTAGAATGTTCTTGTAAACTTTATTTTGAAGTTCATATACTAAATCAAGTTTGTTATTTCTCATTGTAACATCATGACTTATCTCTCCAATCAAGTTTCTTAATCCTGCTTTATCCTCTTTCTTATATGAAGCCAATTGGTCTTGATCATTATGAACACTCATTATTCTGTCATAGTGATAATCTAATATCTGAGGATTTTGTTTTAAAATTTGTACTGCATCTTCCCACCTATAGAAATCTAATTTTCCAGAATTTTTGTTTGGAATAAATATACCAGATGATTTTACTTCACCAATAGTGGCGTTTTCATCTGTTATAGTATAAGAAGCCATATTTTGAAGATTGACATCAGTATTTAAATCATCAGCCATAAATGAATAAAAAGATGTTATAGCTTGTATTTTTCTTGTTTGAATGTCGTTTAATACTTTAAGCTCACCTTTTTCATTTTGCTCTATTATAGTACCTTGAAATTGTATATTTTCTCTAGCGTCTCCTTCAATTGGAACTGGGACATTACTTGCTTCTTCTATTGCTCTCAACTTTTCTTGTAATGCGTCAGTAAGTTCCCACTGTCTTTTTAATCTTGCAAGGTTTTCATTATTTCTTGCTCTTAGTTTTTCAATATAAATTTTACTTTCTGTAAAAGTTCTTTTAGATGTTGCGTCAGCATAATCTCTTGCGGCTGCAAATACTTGCCCTTGTAATGATGATGACATATATGCAGCATACCCTCTATTTAAGTAAGCATCTAAGTCTTCTTCATCAATATCATTTAATATATTGTTTCTTTTATTTTCTAATTTTTCTATACCAGCAGAAATAGTTTCACCTCTAGTCATAGCCATAAACCATTTATTATATTCATCAGAATCTTTAATTAATGGTGCTTCTTTTGCATATTCATCCCAACTAGCTAATTCTTGATTAGTTTTATTTAACTCTTCGTTTTCTTTTTGTAAAGTTTGGTTAACTTGCTTATTAAATTTATCTAACTGCATTTTAGCCCACTCTCTTTTATATACATCAATAGGCTGTCCTGTTTCTTGTGCTTTTCCTTCCCAATATTTTCTTGCGTCTACATATCCTGCTATTCTAAGACCTTGGTTTATAATAGGATCATCACCAATAGTTTGAAGAGCAAGGTTAGCAGCAGGATTATACATCTCTGGTATTTCTTTAGGATTAGAAGCAGATTCTTTTTTATTTGGATCAAAATTAGGATTTGGAACTGTTTTACCAGTAGGTTTATTTAACAAAGTAACTCCATTTTCTTGTGTTACAATAAACTGACCAGTTTGATCAACATACATGTCTGTTGCTTTTAATCCTTTTCCATCTGGACCACCTGTTTTTAGAGCTTCCATTGATCTTTCATAAATATCAGGATCTTCATAGTATTGAGGTAATTGAACGCTCATTGATTCCTCTCTTGACTTTTCTTGAAAGTCTTTCATCATATAGTTCATATACTCTACTCCAGTATCCCAATATCTATCACGTTGTTTATCTGATACAGAAGTTTTTAGACCATTAGCAAATTGCATTTGGTCTTTATATGCTTTTGTAAAAACTATATCTCTAACAATATGTTGGTCTTCATAAAATGGTTTAAACAACCCTTGTGCAGCTTGTACGTTTTGAGCTAATGAAAAATCTAATCCTGATATTTGTTGTATCTTAGGTGCTAATAATTTAGCATAATCATCTCTTACAGATTTGTTATCTTCCCTAGATAAATCAGCATACACAACATCACCATATAAATTATTTAATTGTTTTGTTGTTTTATTATACCTATCTTGTCTCTGATCTAATGCATCAGATAAAAACTTAAAGTCAGGGGTATAAGCCTTGACATTAGGTATATAATCTTTCACGTTTGGTAAGTAAGTTGCCATATTACAAAAATACTAAAATTTTATAAGTTTTAATTAGTATATGAGTAAACTCTTAAAGTTTATTCAATACCCATTATCCATTTTCTTAATTTATTACTACTGTTTTTAAGGTCTCTCTCCCTAATTGTTCCTCCATATCTGTAAGATCCTCCGTATCTGCTTTCTTCTGTGGTATTATCATTATTATCTACATTAACATCACCTCTAGTATAGTCAACATCTTGTGCAACGTTACTTGATTTCATACGCATTTCAGCACATTTTAATAACTCACCTTCATCTGTAATACCATATTGTGTTTTACATTCATTTATAGCTTCTGCCATAGTTACAGGTTTTGCGTTAGGATTGCCTCTAAATGCTTCTAATGCTTGAGGATTTTGGAATATAGTTTTATGTCTTTGCGGATCAAAGTAATAGTTTGGATTCTTTAAGTTAAGTTCATACAACTTATCTGCATTATCCATTCTAGTTACCTCAGCATCAACAAGATTCATCATATCAGCAATCTTTGTATTATCATATTCTTGGTCAACTTTATTAACCATATCTTGATAATCTTGCATGTATTCAGCATTTAATTGTCTAGCTTTATTTATTTCAGCTACATTATATGCTTGAGTATTATCAAATATTTTAGTATTTGTTGCCCATCTGTTTGCTTGAATTTTATCTATTTGATCTTGAGCTCTACCTTGTACATCACTAACATTTCCTAAATTCATAGCCTGATTAGCTAAAGCAGTCGTTGCAGCAACCTGTGCTCTATCATCTACATAACCAGGATCTCTTAAAATAGGATCATAGTTTTGTAATATTCCATATTTTTTATCACGTGTAATACTAGCTAAAGCTCCAACTTTTAAATCATCTCCAGGGAATGTTAAATATGGAGGTAATTTTCCTGGAGGTGTATCTACTGGTCTTTTAAAACAATCACAAGTTTTTTCATTAAACTCTTCTCCTTTCTCCATACATTCCTGTATTTTGAGTCTTTTAGTTTCTTCATCACAAGGATGATCTACTACTGTTGTATCAATATCAACTTCATCATTAACAGAAACAAATTGTCTACTTGTAGTATTACCAATTAAACCATCAATATCAGATACGTATTGTCCACTACCTGGTATAATTTCATATGCTCCTCCGGCTTTATCACCAAAGTTTACATTAACTTGTTCTAATAAATTTTTAGTTTCTTCTGAACCTAATAACTTAGCAGTAGCAAGAGAATTATACATACCTTGATACATTTTAATTGTTTCTTCTGTAGGTACTGCTATTCCCATTTTATTAGCAATTCTTTTTAATTGTTTGCTAATGTTTGTCTTGTCTTTAAATTCTAAACCAGAAGAAAAAGCTGCGTTAAGTAATATGTTCATATCATTAAACGCCTTAAATAGTTTTACTTCATCATTTGTATCTATTTTTCCTGGTACATCTAAATCTTTATATGCTTGTATCCATTCAGCTCTTACTTTATCAAATCTAGGACTTACCATAATATCATAAAATTGATTATGTGTTGTAATACCTTTATCAACATTTCCTTCAAAATCTGCATCATAGTTAGGATTTTGAACACCATCTATATATTGTGAAGTACCTGTCTCCTCTCTATAATAAGGATTTAATGATATAGGATACCCGTCATCAGTTTCACCTCTATAATAAAATGTGTTAGGAAATATATCATCATTATTAGTCTCATTTCCATTTTGGAATCTTGGTATAGAACGTCCTATAGACCCACCTCTTCTCATTAATCTATCAGGATTAAAATACTCATAGTTTTGATTTGACTGAAGAGGTTGTGTAGATTCACCTGTAAAATCTTTAAGACTTAATGTAGTTTTATTTAATAAATCTTTTTCTTGATTTAACTGTATTCTTGAATCAATATCAAAAATTTGTTGATCAATTTTTAACAATATACTTTCAAGATAAGCTTGTGCTTCTGGGTTATCTTGCGTCTCTGGGTTTGATGCAAATTGAGATATTATTTCTTGTTTTTTTAATGTAAGTTCTCTTTTAGCTTGTGCCAATCCCGCTAACATTCTTTGTTGCTCATTCATTTGAGCCTGTTCGTCCATCATTGGTTGGCCACCCATTTGCATTTCATCTTTATGAAGATAACCCATTTCTTTCATCCTCAAATGATCCTCCATTACATTAGCCATAAAACCTTCTCCTGTTTCTGGATTATACATCATATGTGGTTTAAAATCACCACCTTTTTTCTTTTCAGGTATTAATTGTATTTGTTCATCAGAAGATGTAGGCATATTATAAAAACTAGATACATACATAGAAGGATCCATTCCAATTTTTGAAGCTCCATCTTTAACTAAATTAGAATAGTATGCCATAAATATACCTTGCATACCAGCACGGTCATATGCATCTTGTAATTGTTTAGTAGTTACTCCTGCATTAGGGTTATATCCGTCACCTTCTCCATCAATGGTTTGCCATGTGCCATTCTTATAAAACATGCTTGTAATTTCATCAGTAGACGGTAATGTTGCAGGTGTATCTTTATACATGTAGTCTTTAACTGATTTAACTCCATCAAGAATATTATCATACATATAGTTTCCAAAATCCTGCATTCCTTGCATAGGATTATCTATTACATAATCATAATCATCAGGAATAAAACCTTTTAGTGTTTCTCTCCAGCCAGGTAATGTTCCTGATCTCATTTGATTTAATTCATCTGATATAGGTCCAATAGGTTCAAATTGAGTAGAATGTCCTGGCATTATAGGAGCTTGATTATTCATAGTATTTAAAAACATCATCTGTATTTCAGGTATGTCTTTTAATCTATTTTTTGTTCTCCATGCATTATACTGCTCCATCATATCTGCAGGTATAATTGATGGTTGTCCACCATTTTGCATATTATCAATAATATTTTTTTGTACTGCTGGTGGCAATAATTTAAATCCTTTATTAGTAGGTATTTCTTTACCTTCTTCACCATATACAAAATCACGTAATTCCATACCACCCATAGCCATACCCATTGGTGGCATCATACCTTGTGGCGGCATTCCTGGAGGCATTCCTTGAGGAGGTCCTTGCATAGGAGGTGCTTGAGGTGGCATTCCTTGTGGTGCTCCCTGTGGTGGCATGCCTTGACCTTGCTGTTGCATAGCCATAGCCATTTGTTCCATTTCTTGTGGAGAAGGTTGTCCTTGTCCTGCAGCTGGTCCTTGTGGAACTTGTCCTTGTTGATCTTGTTGTTTTTTCTGTTCAAGCTTTGCTTCAAATTCTTTTGGGTCTACACCATTTTCTAGTAACCATGGATAAGCAGCTAATGGTAAACCATCTTCAAAGTTTTTCTTTTTCTCTTGTAGGAAAGCAATATGTGATAACTTAATTTTATTTTTCTTAATCATTGCTTCAGCAGTTGTAATAGCAATCTGATCTGCTGACTCATCTTTTAGTATATCCATATACTTGTTAACAGGAAACATCTTAGAAACAGCTGCAGGGGTAAGCCTTTTCTTAGAATTAATTCCTAACTCTTTCATCTCTTCTTTTGTAAACTTCATCTTTCTTGTGTCAGAATAGATAAAAGATTGCTCAGGTAAGTTTAAAGGTGTTCCACCATGTGAATGCCTTTTACCACCTATATTATATAGTTCAAAAAACCCATCACCATCTGCGTCAGTTAAAACTGTTTCATTTTTTTCAGCTTCAACGTTTGCTTCATCTCTTGGAACTGGTTGTAATGTATTTTTTGTAATACTTCCGCCTGCTGCCATTTTCTTTACAAGCTTTTTATTTCTAATTTCAAAACCTTCCGGTATATTTTTTATTCTAATTTTCATAACTATATTATTTCAAAGTCAGCCCCCGCTGCCATTAGTTCTTTAATTAAATTCATATCTGCCTCTATCTCTTCTCCATCCCTTGCTTGTGCCATTAAGAATGAAGGTTCATAACTAACAATTGCTGCATTTAAAAATTCTTTTAAATATGCATAATTTGGTTCAGGTCTATTACCTGTTTCTGCACCCATTTGTGCAATTTGACCTCTAGGTCCATCACCGTAACCTAAAGTATTAGCTCTATACACTCCTGTATTTACATCAAAATCTCCTTTATCAGATCTGCTTGCTTCTAGAGCAGTAGCAAAATCACCAAATTCATCATTTGCATTAGCCGCTATTGCTTCATCAACAGCAAGTTGAGCTTGTTGATCCATTTTTGCTTTAAAATCAACAACTTTCATTGCTTCACCAATAATAGCAGTAGCTCCTTTTTCAATTCTACCAAGCGCACTAGTATTATAATCAGCTTTCTTTTTATTCCACCATTCTTCTCTACCTCTCATTTTGTTGTATTTCTCAATCTCATCCTCTGTCATCATTGCCATTTGCTCTTCAGTCAGCTCAGGTTTATCTGTATATGCAAATTCTACAGGTGCATCAGGTGTAGGAGAATAAGGTTCAACACCTTCAACAGGTTCACCTGTTCCTGTTCCTGCATCAATATCTATAGTATCTGGAATATAATCAGTGTCAGCATCATTATTTGTAGTAGAAGTATTTTGGTAATCTAAAAGATTAAAAGGTTGTGGTCCTATAAATGATGGATCTGGTGTTGATTCTGGTATTACAGGTGCTTGAGGATTCTCATCATCAGTAGTTGCATTTGTACCTCCATTAGCTACATAATTATCATATTCATCTTTTGATACAATTCTTCCTTCTATTTTGTATGTTCTACCTGATGGTTGTGGAGTACCTCCATTTTGAAAGTATGCTAATTGACCTCCGTATTTACCAGTAACTTTTACTTCAGGTAAAAATGTTCCTCTATACTTAGGATTAGAATATATACTATCTTCTCCTGTTGAATATTGTCCAATATTTTCCCAATATGTTTGTGGATTTTGATCATAGGTTACGTTACCTCCTGTAGTTACAGATGTTCCAAAACCTCCTTGCCATTGATTTTTTTCATTAGGTAAACTGTATATTCCATAAACATCATCAAAAGTTTCTTCACCATCATTTCTATGTACTCTAGAGTGCATACTGGCTACATATGGAGTATTAGTTAAAGTTTTACCATCATCAGCTATTTTAAATCTTCCGCTATTTATTAACTCATCTATGGACATGCCATATTGCTCTTCTATTTTTCTTATATCTCTTTTATTAGTTATGTCAGCATCTCTTAAGTCTACTCTATTAAATAATTTACCTAACCAGTTTCTATCAACTCTAACGTTATCTGTACCTCCTGCAGTTGAATTTCTAGCATTTGTAATATAAGATCCTGACATATCATAGTTAGTTTCACCGTCAGAAGATGTAGTAGTAGTGGTATTACTTGTTCTAAAAGCATCAGAATTTACTGCAGTTACACCTTCATCTAATGTAGAAGGATCTACATAATCAGAAGTCTCAACAAAATGACCTACATTTCTTGTATTATATTTATTTTGCATCTCAGTCATTGCATCTGTCTCTACACCGTCTTGTGCATATACAAATCTTCTTAATTCTGACAATCCTCTACGGGCTTGTGGTAATTCATAACCATATTTTTGTTGATTTAACACATCTTGTCTATTTATTATATTTATATACTCTCCTTCTGAATAGTCAGCATCAGGATCATATTTTACAGTTTGTTCTTGTGTTTTTGTAGAACCGTCTTCATTAGTGGATATATTATTCATTGTAAAAGAATCAACTTCTGAATAATCATCGTTATATTGAATTCTTGATACATTAAGATCTTTAACATGCTCTTGTACTTTATCTCCTACAGTTAAATCAGCATCAGTATGAGCTCTAGTTTTTGTTACAGTTTCTGTAATAAAAGGTTGGTTATCCTCACTTATTGGTAAGTCTGGGTTATAAGTAGGATTATCCACCTCTACATCTTCAGTATACTCTATATCAGCATAAGTAATATTACCATCCTTATCCATTTTCTGTTTACTCAAAAGAGGTTTACCATAGTTTGGATTAGGAGTTACACCATCTTCTAAAAATTCATTCTCATCAATAAACGTTTTTGTAAAATAGTCTGCTGCTTGATTAAAATAATTAGCTCTAGCTTCGTTTTGAGTCATAAATAAATTATCAGCTGTATTAAATTCATCTTTTAGTCTTCCTTTTTCATCATAAAGTTTAGCTAATCCTTCAGGATCTAATACAACATTTTCATCAGTAGTATTAGTAAGTGTACTTACTCCAAAATCAGTGTGCTTATATGGAAGATTAGTATTAGGATTTATATTCATAAAAGCCTTTTTTATTCTACTACCAGCGCCTTTTAAACTATTAGCAGTCATAAAAGCAGCACCTAATAAACTATTGTCCATTATTGCGTTCACTGCTTCTGTATGTTCATCTTGATAAGGATCTCCATAATTATATGTTCCATATGGGTTAGGTCCTATTTGATACCGATTTTGCAACCATGGTGGTAACATAACGTTCTGATTATCAACTCCTTTGCCATCAGTTACATCAACATTAGTGTTATCACCTTCTTGGTTACCCTCTACTTCTACTTCAATTAAAGTACAAGCTCCTAATTCCTGATTCCATTCTTGTCCAGGAGGACAATTATTTGGATTTGTTTCAGTACCATCTTCAGCTTTAAATAACTGATTAGTCATAAAATGATCATAATCATATGCTTGACCACCCATATTAAATTGAGGCATGCCTGTAACATACTGATATTCAGGTAATAAAGAATAAACTTGTGAAGTTTTATTCTTTCTATTTCTTTGTTTGTTATTCATAAATATTCTATGTACAATATGTTACATTAATAATATACTAAAAATAAAGCAATTTAACTAATTTTAGTCTAATAACCCTAAAGAGTTTAAACGTGCTCTTTCTGCGTTACTAAGCTTTTCTCCATTTTGATATTTTAAAATAATGTCCTTTGTTCTCTTATGTTTTATTTTTCTTTTTATTAATTCTGATTCTACATTAATTAGGTTAAAATCATCTAAATCATTTTTACTATCTGAATCATAATACAATCTACCTTCTATACTAGGTTCTTTCATATATGTTATATAAGGAATGTTTCTATCTACATCAAATTCTTTTTTGATTGTAAGTCCGTTGTCTAATTTCTTTTCACCACCCATTTTAAATTCTGAGGTAAAAATACCTTGACTTATCAAGTTGTTAAGAATTTCTGTTGGATCAGAATATGTTATTTTTCCTTTAGTAAATGGAGAATCTTGATATTTAGATTTTTTTGTAGTCTCTCCACCTTTTTTCTTTATTATTTTTAATTCAATGTCTGTTCCATATTCAGGTATTGCTTTAATTTTAAAATTAGGATCATTAAGACTTGCATCATATAATGATTGATAATATGGATTAGTTTTACCTAAAATCGTTTTATTAAAAGGATTCCATTGTGTTATTACAGATCCTACGTCTCCTATATTAGGATTTAAAACATCTTCACCTATTTTCCATTCTCTACTACCCATTGATGATTTAAGAGTTGTTTCTGGAGATGTAGTAATTCTCCAATAGGGCGTCCTTGGAGCATTTTCAATTATATTAGTAACTTGAAATGTAGGGTTATCTAATAGTAATTCTCTTTCTTTCCAAACTTTAGCTTGATTATTTGTTAAATTTTTATATTCATTTAATAAAGCTGGATAGTCAGTTTGAAAATCTTTTATAATATATCTATCATTACCAAATTGTGGTGATCCTGCTGTACCAACCGACCAAGATGAAATACTTCCTAATTGATAAGGATCACCTGATTTAAGTAAACTTGTTAACTGACCTATATCACCATGAACTCCTAATAAAGTATTTTCTCCTAAATTAAAGTTTCTTGTCAAATGAATAGGAAGATGATCTCTACTTGAACTTTTCCAACCTACAGTGTTACCTTGTATTTTATTAGATAATGCAAACTTAAGCCACTCATCATTTACTCTATCAGGCCATGCGGTATTTATAGACCAACCCGCTGGGTTATCTTCCCAGTCTTTAACAGAAAATTTAAAAGGAGCTGAATCAATAGTATATTCATTCATTAAAAACATTGTAGCTGGATCATATGCCTCTGTATTTCCTAATGCTCTATAATCAATCAAACTTCCAGAATAATTTTGTGGTCCTACAACACTACCGCTAAGATTTGCTCCAGTAATTCCAAATGCATCTGAAGCTTTATTATATTTATATAAATTTATATCATCAGCTATATTTGTAATTATACTTGGTTTATTTTGTTTTCCAATTTTTAAACCTTTTCCCCATTGTGCTTTTGGTAACTGACCACCGTCTCTAGACATAAAACTAGATTGCCCAAAATCATCTACTATTTCAAAAGGATTATCAGTTCCTTGAGGAGTTTGTTGTGCAACATTATCCATAAGCCATATAATGTCTTCAT
>TARA_R100001591_G_scaffold71499_1_pt1 | contig 34100 bp, 6 predicted proteins | sample TARA_R100001591 | Tara Oceans TARA_R100001591 (sample SAMEA2622725) | marine metagenome | biome: marine biome (ENVO:00000447); feature: surface water layer (ENVO:00002042); material: "saline water (ENVO:00002010), including plankton (ENVO:xxxxxxxx)" | depth 5 m
GTTTTGCCTTATGATGGTGGTACATATACTCAAGCTCCATTTGAAGACATTTCAAAAAGAAAGTTTAATGAAATGGTAAAATCTTTAATGGATGTTGATCTTTCTAAAGTTGTAGAAGATGATGATAACACCAATCTATCAGGAGAATTAGCATGTGCAGGCGGTGCCTGTGAGGTTAAATAATTATTTTTTAGTTGGATCATACCAACTGTACTTTACAGTTAGCTCTTTACCTAGTTCAATTTTTTCTAGTGTAAAGAGCTTTCTTATTGTACCAGCTTCATCTGATTCTATTTTACAATTAGGTTTATCTGAATGATTTAGGAATCCTCCTAATGGAGTTCTTATATGATCATCTTGAAAATCTGGATCATATACATGTGTTATTCCTATTTCTATACCACCTGGTATATCCTCTGTAGCAAAAATACCTGCACCATTTATATTAGATGGCCCTATAGATAAATAAGGCGGTAAAGGTTTATAGTTAGTTTTCATAACATTTAATTTTTTTACATAACTCTTCTATAGAATGTACCCACTCAGAGTAAGGTCTATTCCTATTGTACTGATCTATTCTCCACTTATCTGATCTTTCCATTACTTAACAAACCAGTCATTGATAGTATCATAAGCAGACCATCTATTTATCATATAAATAAGAGGTAAAGCATCTGCCCACTCTTTCTTAAGTTTTAAAGTTCCTTTACGTCCTGTTCTTTGGTAGTAAATTCTAGTATCTTTTGTTATATCATAATCTTCCTCAAACAATCCATATACACCTAAGTTAGCCAAACCATATTGTCCTGTAGCTTTCATAGCTCCAGCTAACTCACCTAATGATCTCATAATAGGTATAGGAGACTTAGCCATCATATACTGTTCAGTTGCTCCAAGTACTGGGAAGAAGAACATAAATTCTCTAGCTTGTCTGTTAAACTGATAAATTAAAGCATTTTCTAGTCTCTTTTGTGTTTGACCTTTGTCATCATCATCATCATCAAATAAGTTTCCAAGTATCATAGCTATAATAAAACTAGACATAGCAATACCAAAATCAGCTAAGGTTCTATACATACCTTTTATTTTATTATCAGTTCTTTCTTTTCCTAACTGAAACTCCATTTCTCTAAATGCTTTACCTATCTGACCCTTTTCTTTGATAATGTATCCCATTACATTTAAGAATGATTTGTACCTTCCTTCTACCCAACCTAAGTTTTCATTGTAGTATTCTTTTCTAAATCTTGCATCTAAACCAGGTACAACCCACTTATGGAACTGTGCAATTAATTGACCTAGTACATGATCTTGAATAACCATTCTATCAGCATATGCATAGTTACCATGAATTTGTTTATTAACTTCACGGATTTGATTTCTTACATCATACCTTGTATTTTCATCTGCTAAATCTTGTGTAACTAAATTACCTTCACTATCCGTTCTTCTCTCATTAAATCTTATTAATTGATCAAAACCTTCTTTTAATGTTATTTTTCCTGTAGAAGCATTATACTGTAATGCATCATAATATGATGTTTCTTCACCAGTTTCTGAATTTCTTACAGTTGTTGACATCATAATAGCCATACCTACTTTAGTCTGTACATTATATTCTGCCATATCTTGAAACATATAAGCAGCATCCCAAGCTTTATCTTTTATATCTTGAGCACCTTCTTTTCCTTGTTCACGTATATCAGCTGCATCATCCATCATTCTCATATATGCAGCAATAGCTTCATATTTACTTCTAGGTATATATTTTTTATAACCATCACCACCAATAACTGGAGCCCAAGTAGATGAGTCACCAAGACTAGTCATCATTAAAGGTATTGATTTATTATACTCTACAACAGCTCTAGCATATGCAGCTCTATCATAGTATCTACCACCAGCAACCTCAACCATATTGTTGAGTCTACCCATAGCATAGTTATTAATATTACCAAACCAGTTAAGACCTACATATGTTAAAGATGTATATGATACTAAACCTCTAGCTACTTTATCCATCCAATCTTGTGTTTTTCTATTATTGTCATAGTAAACCATGTTTACCCATTTTTTAGCTCTTTTAACAATATTAGAATCTTCACCTTTAGCAACTTCTTCTGTTTGTCCTTTACCTACAGCACTTCTTAAACTTCCAGCAACACCAATAAAACCTTCTTTAGTATATCTTCTATTCTCCATTGTCTTAATAATAGCTGCAACACTATTTTTAATCTCTGACATTGTTTGATAGTTTTGAGCCATACTATTAAATAGTAGTAGATTTCTACCCATGTCTTGGCTTAATTCAGTTTTAGAAGGTGCTGCTTGTACACTATTTCTTTCTGCTTCTAACTCTGCTTTCTTTTGTTTATACTCATCAGTTTTAATTTGTTTATTTTTAAAACTTTGTTCTAATGCTTCTATATCACTATTAATAGCTGCAAGTTTTTTCTCATCTTGTGTACTACCAACATAATAAATTGGTAAAGTATTTTCTATAAAATTACCTTCAGAATCAGTAACAACTTTTTCTACACGTAGTGTAGTGCTAAATAAATTTTTAATACCATCTGATGCTTTTGCTGTTAGTTTACCTAAAAGACCTCCTTCTCTTCTAACTTCATTTAAAAAGTTTTCTCTAATTGTTAATGAGTTACCTAGCATTTTAGCTTGTATAGATTCTGGTAACATTTTAAGAAGATCTTCCTCAAACAATCTTACATACATTAAATAGAATTCTTTTTGAGCAACTGCAAGTGAGTCATTAGGATTAGGATTCATTAGTTTTTCATACTTGTCACTAACCATTCTATCTCCATTCCTTGCAACATCTCTAACCTCTATAAAAGCAGACTTAACAAATCCAATACCACCTCCATCATATCCAGAGTCCTGTCTTTTTACAAGACCGGTAGGTCTTCCATCTGCATCTTTTTCAATATAGTTTCCTGGTGCAAGATTATGATACTTGTTTAAAAATTCTCTTCTTTGTCTAGTACTAGCACTAGCTTTAAACTTCCAACGTCCACTTTCTTTATTAGCAAATAATGAAAAGTACATAAGTTTTTCTCTTGCATCTTTGTACTCTTTAGTATATCTATGATAATCACCATCTTGTGGTTTACCATCTATAACCCTTTCTCCACGCATAAAGTCTGAATATGCCTTTCTTTGCTCATAAAGTTTTCTATTATATTCTAACTCTTCTGTTGTATAGTCTTCTAAGTTATCTTTATAAATATAAGGGTCTTTAAATATAGATTCTCCTCTTTCATTATATCTTAACTGTGTCCATTGAGCATCATATTTTTGTCCTATCCTTTTAACATATGTTCCTAAAAAGTTTCCATCTTTATCATAGTTAAGCATAAAACTATAATCTACTTTACCACCCGGTGATAATTTTGCTAATTTACTTGATCTTCTTCTAATCTCATCTGCTCTTTCTTCAGCTAAATCAAGTGTTTTTTGCACTTGTCTTTTATATATTTTATCTAATAGTTGAGATAATGGATCAGAACTTGTTGCTAAATCACTAACACCAAATCTTGTTGTACTTATATCAGCAATAGGAGTATCATGAGTTGTAATAATATTTCTTATATCTTCTTCTGTTAGACTAGCATTAGTTGTGTTTGTCCTAAACAATTCTAAAGTATAGTTTGTTATACCAGCATTAATAAGACCTTTATTTACATATGCTCCTTCACCTAAAACTTGATCAAGAAGAGTTCTTAGCTGATCTCTTAACTGTTGAGATCTATTTCCAAGGGGTGCACCTTTTGGATTTGATATAACATCAATACCTCTATATGTTTTAGCAACACCTTCCATTGCAAATATTCTATCTATATATTTTGTTGTTCCTTGTTCTTTAGGATCATTAATATAATTTATAAACTCTTGGATTTCATTAACAGATCTTTCTAATAGTTCATCATAAATAACATCAGATGTTCCAAGCATTCTAGCTGTTTGAATATCATTGATTGCTTTGTCTATAGATTTTAAAATTTGTGTAACATCTTCTGTTTGCTGTCCTCTATCTTGTAATCTTTCTAATGCTTCTTTTCTAGATACAAGTTTTACTTGATAACTTTTAAGTGTATCATTTTTAATTTGATACATATCAGTCTCAGTGTATGCGCCATCTGGTTGTTGATCACTTTCATTTAATTTATTTGTATCAGCTTGATTTGCTCTTTCTTCTTTAGCAAATACGTCTTCATTTAAAGGAACTACTTGATCAACAAAGTGACCCATTTGAGCTGGATTATGATATGTTGTACCTTCTACTCTAAAATTTGTAACTTTTTTACCAGATAAATCAACCTTAATATGTATTGTTTGTGAGTCAGTACTAACTTCATAACCCATATTTTGAAGTATTCTTCTATATGTATTTACCTGTAGATTATGTTGTGTTTTTGTAGTAAACTTTTGCTGATCATTCTTTGATGCATCTGGATCATAAAATACACTACCTTCATTTACAGGATACTTTCTAGTTTCATATTGACTATCTTTGCTAGGATTCTTACTTGTTTTAAGATCTACAATAGTAAGTGTTCCATCATTATGAACTACAAGTAAATCAATTGTACCAGCTATTGATGTACCCGCATCAGCTATTACAACTTGTGGTATTACAACAGCACCTTGATCTCTATACATAGTTAGCATAGTTTGTATTTGATCAACAGCTCTAATTACCTGATCAGCTTGAAGCACTTTCATTTTACCTGTAAGTGATTCTATATCAGCTTGTTCACCTATAGGCATTACAGCTATATACTCCATGATAACATCAAAATCATCACCTATATCTCTATTAATCTTATATTTATTCTCAGGATCATTTAAATTACCTTTGATCATACCGGTAACAGAACTAAACTGCTCACCTGTCTCTACATTTATATATGTATGATCTTCTTTATTTAATATAACTAAAGGTGTATCAGTGCCAGTAAGAGAACTACCTACAGTAAAATCTTCAAATTTTTCTTTATTATCTATGTTTTCACCTGTCAGCTCTGCTATCCTTTGTGCTTGAACATCTGTTGTAGCTTGATTTTTTAATTCTTTTACTTGTGCTTTTCTTTCTGGTGTGAGAGAAAATCTAACTCTACTATCTCCAATAGACTCTCTATCAAATCTAAATTCTAACGCATCATTGTTTAAAAGCTTTGCTAAACTAGATAATGTATTATCTGATCTTAATGTATTAGCTTTTATAGGAACTCTTTTACCTTGTAAATACAAACTCATATCTTGAATAACATCAAGTATAAATTTTAATAGTTCAGATAACTTTTGTTTCCATGTAAGAGTAGGTCTTTCTTCATACTCTTTGTTAAAGTGTCTAGATAAAGCTTGAGTAACTAACTCAATATTTCTATCTTGATTTGTAAATCCTCTTCTAGATGTGTATGTACCATCTATTTCTAACTTTAATTGAGGAAACATTTTTTTAGCTTCTGCTAACAAGCTATTAAATAAAGCTGGTTTTTGTAAAAATACTGCATCAATAAATGGATGTAATACTTCTTCTACAGCTGTATCAGAATTAACCCTTCCTTTAATGATATATGCTACACCGTTAACATAGTAACTTCTAAGACTATTAAAACCAACACCTCTTTTTTGATAAGGTGTTAGTGAATCATAATACTCCTTTGCTTCTTTTACACTAGATACTCTAATGTCTAGCTGAGGAAATATACCTTGCATATGATTTACTATGTCAAGTATATGTGTTTTATCTTTATTATTGTTTTGAGATATAATATCCTGTGGTGCAAATATTACAGGATTCATAGTAACTTTATATGTGTTCTCTGTTCTTGTAATGTTTACAGAGTCTCTAGATATATTCCAGAAATCAAGTAAGTTTAAAAGCTTAAGTCTATTATTCTCTGCTACTTTTCTATCAACTCTTTCTATTTGTCCTGGCTCAGTTACATTTATATAATAACTTCCATTATACATACTGATCAAACCTGCATTGTCTAGATTAGCTAATATAGCATCAGCATATTGCTTTTGCTTAAGAGAAAACTTAACTCTTTCATTTGCAATATATTTTTCAGCTTGAAATATAGTAGGAAAATTATCTGACTTTGTGCTCTTTTGCCATCTATCAATAATACTATCTACTAATAACTGATCTTCATACTTAGCTTCTAAAGCTTTATACTCTGCATTATTTCTATTAAAACACTTTGCCATAATTATTTACATTTTTTAAGCCTTTCCATAAACTCTTCTTGAGTTAAAGGAACAATTGCATTTGCGGTTTTATATCTTGCTATTGCTGATTCTGCACTACCAATATTTTGTCTATCAGATATTTCTTTTTTCTGATCAGCAGTTAAATTAGTCCATTCAGTTTCTATGGTAGAGTAATCAGCATTAGGATCTTCTTTTACTTGAACCTTAATACTATTTCCAGCAATATTCACATTTATGTTTTCATTTAATTGATCTGTATTATTCTCACTCATCTCTTGGATTTTTTCCAAGTTAGATTTTTCTCTATCCTTTTTAGTTTCTGCCTTTATAGCTTCTAAATCCTCTTTAGAAATAGACATAGATTTATCAGTTGCATTTATAACAACACCTTTCATACCCATACCTATTGGATCTTTACTTTGTGAAGCTGCTATTTTATCCATAGCACTTTCATTTGTATCAACAGCAGAATCTCTATTTTCTTTTTTCTCTTGCAAGTATTCATATGTTGATCTATCACCGTGTATAAATCCAGCATCATATTGTTGCATAGATCCTTTTGTTTTTATTTCTTCATACACAGCTTTTAATCCATATGCAATATTTTCTTCTGCAAAGTTAATAGTATCTGAATAATTACCAAACTCTTTTGGAGTATATAAATACTTAAGAACAAATGTTCTAACATCTTTCTTTGCTCTACTACCTGGAATTTTCTTTGAAGTACTTACATCCATTTTTATTTCTTGAGGAAAACCTATAAGATCCATTTTTTTAGTACCTGCTTTTGTAGTAACTTCTACTTGTATACTATTAAAATTAGTTGCACGTTTTATACTTCTTGTATTTTTTTCTCTTCTTGCATCTACAACAAAATCTAAATTTTGATACTTACCTTTCTTTCTTGACTCTTTCTTAGAATAACTTTCTTTGTGATTAGCATTAAACTCTATTGTCCAACTTTCATCTTCTTGCTGTTCTAATAATATAGGTTTTCTATTTCTTTTTGTTTTCTGACCTTCTTTAAAAGGAACAACTTGTGATGTAACTTGATTTCTACCTACAGTTCTTTTTACTTCATTTAAGAAATATATATTACCTCTTGAGTTTGAATATCCTTCAACCCATTCTCTTAATAGTTCATCTCTTGTTTCACCAAACAATTGAACAAACTGACCGTTAGATATATCTTCATTATTAAATAAATCTGTTACATTACCTGAAACATTTAATATATCATCAAGTAGTGGAACTGGTATTAAATCAATAAATGTATCTCTTGCATATGTTAGTCCATCTTTTAATATCAAATAGTGAATTAAGTGTCTCACATCTTCTCTTAATTCTGGCATTGCATATAGATCTCTTAATCCATTTTGAAGATTAGTTACTTGACCTGCACTTATATTTGTCCAAGTATTAGATGTAACCATATTAATCATTGCTTTATTTACAGGGTTCTTAGTATCTCTTTTACTTATAAACTCCATAAAAGCATTTGATTTTTTTTGTTTAGCTAATACTGTTTTTATGTTATCAAATACTGTATTTATTGTTATTGGTCCTGCATATTCATCATAGATAAATCCATTTTCTAATGATACATTTAGTCTAGCATTTCCTTTATCATTTAAAGCTTTCATGTATGCTTTTATAATAAAGAAACTTAAAAGATCTTTGTCTATTTTTTCTGTTTGAACATAAGGTAAATTTGCTTTTGTTACATTTCTAAACTTATCAAAAGTTGGAGACATTGTAACAAATACTGCTGGCATAGCTTGTTTTAAATTATCTAATATAGCAGCATATCTACCTTGGAAAGTTTTATCTTTATTAAACAAAAATCTAGCATCAAAAGGAATTGTTGTATCCCTATCAAAAGTTTTATCATTCATAAACACACCAACTTCATTCATTTTTTGATATGCAAAGTTTATATCTTCTATGGATGTAAAATCAAATGATGTATTTGTAGATAATACTTGTAAAGCTTGTAATTTATTACTTAAATTAAGAGCATTTTTAAATAACTGTAGTATAGCTAATTTTTCAATATTGTCTGCAGAATCAGGACTTTTAATTTCATCAACTAACATGTCAGTTGTTACTACAGTATCTTGAGCTAACATTTTAGCATCATCATTTAGTGATTCTAAATCATTCATTGCTCTAGTTAATAATCTTCCAACACTACCCTCACCAGCATCTACACGTGCATATATATCACGTATAGTTGGTTGATTAATTAACATTATTGCAGTTTTAAGATCTACACCTAAACTTAGTAAACCTACTGTAAGTGCTAATGCATTTTTATTTAAACCAAGTTTTCCTAAAAGTCTTTCTTTAGCATTGTCTGTTGCAGCTGTTACTAGTGCAGATATAATAAATTGTTTTCTATCACCAGAAATTAATGGTTTTTGTGTAGCTGGATCTATAATATAATCACCACTAAAAGTATTGTAATTATATCCATTTATTTCTATAGTTCCCCCACTTATGGACATACCTCTTCCATTTGTAGGTCTTAAATTTACATTGTATTCTTTGAGAATATTAACAATAATATTAGGTAATACTGCTGCACCAATAGCTCCTGCTCCTGCTTTATTGTTTACCCAAGATCTGTACATTCCAACAGGACTTTCAATAATAACACCTTCTTCTGTTACAAGATCAGCTAGCTCAGGTAATGTTTCTTCTATTTCATTCCATACCTCCTCTACAGGATCTAATACTGCAGGTTCATAAGCTGCACCAACAGGTCTATCAAATCTACCTTCTGTCATTCCAACATTACCTAACATAGCATATTTTAAATCTAATACTTGATTGCTTTGTGCTGCTGTATATGGTAATCTATAAAATACCTTATCACCTATTTTTTGTTTATATTTTTCTTTATACTCTACAAACTCTTGCTTTGTAACAGGCAAACTTAATATTTTTAATGCACCTATTATACCTTCTGATGGTAATGATAAATCATTAACTGTTGCAGGATCTGTTATTCTACCTCTAGATTTCCATAGATCTAATGCATAATTCATAGATGTTCCCTTCTTTCTAGCATCAGCTACCATGTAATCTAAATACTCTTGATATTGTTGATTTACATTATCTGTTGCACCATACTCAATAAACTCTCCATCTTTCACATAAAACTCTTTCATATGAGTGTAAAGTTTATCAATATCAAAGTCAGCTCCTGATATTTCAACTAGCTCAGTTGGGAACATTGCAGATGATCCATACTCTACAGGTAAGAAATCTACTACTTTTAAGTTTATGGCTGAGTGTTTATCCTGTGAAGGTATACGTACACCAAACATTTTAGCTACTACATCTGGCAAAGGTTGATTAGACTTTACTCTTGATAGTCTTGGATCCCATGCAGGCATTGCTGTTTCAGAATAAGTAAGACCAGTTTCATTACCATCTTTATCATACTCTTTAACATTCATTCTTAGCTCATCTAAGTATATGTCTCCTACTTTTAAACCAGAGAATGTTCTTTCATCTTTATTATCATAATCTGTTTTAGCTAGTTCTTGTCTATTCTTTAAGTAGTCTTCTCTTCTTATTACTTCCCATCTACTTGGTTGTCCTGTCTCAGGATCAATAGCTAATACCTTCTTGTAAAACTTCTTACCAAAGTTAGATACAAGTGCAAAGCTTTCTCCAGTAATCTTCTCAGATAACTGCCCCTTAGAGAAAAATGCTAAAAATAATTGTTGGAATTTATTTTGAGTTATAGGATTATTTAAATCATATTTCTGTGCACCTGTTTCATCAAGTTCAAATAACTCCATAAATTGTGGGCTTGAACCAGAAGCCATTAATGAAGAATGAGCATACTTTAAAAATGCACTTAAATCTACAGTAACTTCACCAAGCTCAATACTATCTTGTAATTCATCTTGTGCTTTTTGAAAATCAAATATTAAATTACGTCTTTGTAAATATTTAATCTCTACTCTATCTCCAAGTGATTTGTTATATAAAGCTCTAACTTCACCTAATGACATTTCTTTGTCACCTATTTTTACTATAACATTATTATCTTGCTCACTTGTAATAAGTTGTTTAATCTGAGTAGGATCAGTTACAACTCCTTTATTAGAAGGTGTTATCTGCTGTAATCTCATATACTTTGCAGATAGATCAGTTACATAACCACTATTTATAAAATCATCATATTGTCCTTGATCACTTAGGTTAAAACCAGGATTTAAAATAACATTCTTTGGTACAATATTTTTCTTTACTGCTTTAGATGCAGAAGCTGGTACTGCAACTGATATAGTATCTATACCTTTTTCTTCTACAGATTCCATTGCAACTCTTAAGTTATGCAGTTCTACTGAATCAGGTAAAGCTGTTTCAAAGTTTGTTTCTGGATCAGAAGTCAATCTCTTTGATAATACAAAAGCAGACATTTTTAAGAATACTTCACCATCAAAATATACAAACTTCTTAGAGTTCATTATAGCACCTAATGATTTATATCCTGCTTGACTAACACCAGCACCATGAAATTCAGCTAAAGAAATATTTTCTCCTGCATCAATCTTATCCATGATTCTTGCTTGTGCAGAAGTTAAACTACCTATTCCAAACATTAAATATCTAAATGCTTTTGATGTATAATACATTTGTGCATCTGTAGATGTAACTGGTTTATCATCTGTTGGAATTCTTCCAAATCTTGCAGGTACATTTATATCTTCAAAAGTTATTAAGCTTATATGATCAACCGCATGATTTACACCTAAACCAGATTTAATATTACCCTCACTGTCAAATACATATGGCGCACTAATAAAACTTTGTGCACTTGGTCCAGCGGCATTTAATGCTTTAGCTCTTTTAATTTCATCTACAGAGTCTTTAAATAACTTAGTTGGATCTGATAAAAGAACTTGTTTGAATAATGTTCTATTTAACCATTCATTATAGAATATCTGTTTAAGGTTATGGTTATCAGGATTATTAGCAATAAGATTTAATTTTTCCATTGCTTTAGCTGCATTACCTTTAGTTTGACCTTTACTTGTTTTTAATCTTGTAAGTAGTCTATTATCTACAAAATCTAATGTTTTGTTATTTTGCAGTAATGTTAAATGTTCATCAAACTCTTGCTCTAATCTTTGTTTAATTAGATCTCTAATACTTACACCAAGATCTGCTTCTATTTGTGCTTTTGCTTCTTCATAAGTAAAGTTTTCTGTTTCATTAGCAGCTTTTTCTAACAAGTCAATTACTTGATCATTAATATCTTTTTGTTCTGTTGGTGTAGCATCTGTTACTTCTATAACTCCTGTTGCTTCTAACAGAGCTTGTGTAGCAGGTGTAGGTTTTTCAACTGTTATAAAGTTTTCAGTTGTATTGCCCTTTAACCAATTAGATAAAACTTTAGTTCTTGTATAAAAATCTTGATCACCTAACGTTACTTTATATTTGTTATTATTTGTTTTAACAGTAGTCATATCAGAACCAAGTAAATCTTGTAACTCTTCTATTGAATATGTTTCTGAACTAATAACACCTAAATTAGTAAATAGATATTTTTCTTGACTTAAAGTTTTATCACCTACAGTATTAATAGAACCATAAATCTCAGAACCTGTTCTTAAATTAAGTTTAGCAACAGTTGCTGGATTCATTCTTACTAATTGTTTAGATCCTGGCTCTAAAGCTTCAATATTATTTCTTAATGTTTTTTGTACAGGTATACTTTGGTTTACACCAAGACTATTTAATTTTTTAACTACTGCTTTACTTTTACTTAATAAGTTCTTACCATTATATAATCTATAAGCTCTACCAGAATCACTATCATTATATCCTAATACTTCATCTTCTGTATATCCTTGCTTTTGGAATCTTTCACGGTTAATTCTTTCTGACTCTGCTTTAATAACAGCATCTTCAAATTTATCTATAGTTTCTTCTGTGATTGTTGACTTACCAGCTTTATACTCTACAGTCATAAGTACAGGTAATGGAACAAAATCTGCTGTGTTAGATTCAGATATAACTGTAATATTATTTAATGTAGTTACATATGACTTAGATCTTTTCTTTCCATCAACCTCATCCATATAACTTGTTTCTGTTACCTCTCCTGTAGCATTATTAAATGAAGATAAATACAAGTTAATTGCTAAAGCTTGAAACTCTGCACCAGATACAGAGCCAAAACTTTTATTATTACGGTTGTCTCCTAATTTATTATTAGCTTTATAATTACCATTATCATCAGCTTCTAATGATGTATATTTAACACCACTAGTTCTAGCTATTCTTAACTTACCACTTACTACTAAATCTCTAAATCTAGGATCTTTTAGCATTGCATTAGTAGTCATAAAAGGATTGGTTAACATTTCATCTAATGCATCCTCTGTATTTAGTTCTGCTACTTTTTCTAAGTTGTAGGTTGGCATTTGATGTGCATAGATAAGTTTACCTTCTGCATTTCTAAATACTGTTGCACCAACTGTAGAATCAAATATTGCATTTAGTTGAGCTAATTTTTTAATTCTAAATTTAACATCAGTACCTGTAGAAGATTCATTGTCATTATCATCAATATCTTCTTCAGTCATATCATAGTAAAGATTAGCTTTTGATCTGCCATCCTCAGTTTTACCATGTGCACTTATAGCAGATTTTATTTCTTGTAAATCTTCTATAGTAAATAACGTTGATGTATTAGGTTTAAATAGTTTTACAAACTTACGTTGTTCAGAAGTTTTATTTGGCACTCCTTCATTTAAAATAATAAATTTAACAGTTGCAGGAGCAAGTTTCATACCAACTGTATTAAATATATCTTGTGATATTTCTCTTGCAACTTTTTCTAATTCTGCATTTGTAATAGAATCTTTATTACTATAAAACTCTATCCTACTAAATACTGAAGCTGCTTTATTTTTTTCAGCTTCATTACTATTTAATTTATTAACTAATACAGAATAATGATCTTGCCAATTATCTATTTGTGTAGATGCATCATCTCTTGATGTTGATTTAAATATATTAACAATACCTGCATCTTTATCTACTTCTAATTGATAGTAATCAGATCTTAATTGTGAAAATCCTTTTAGTATAGATTGGAAAAATCCTTGACTTCTAACTTGTTCATAATTATAATTACCTGCTAGTATATCTTCTGCAGAATAATCAGATAAATTAAACTTAGCTAATAAATCTCCTATAACAGCTTTAGTATCAGCATTTTCATTTTCAAAATACTTTAATCTAGCAAGCATTTGATTAGGATCAGTAATACCTGCCAAAGCTTTCATAAATGTATTATAAGTATTTACATAATTAACAGGTGCAAGAACTTGTTTTCCTGTTATAGGATCTATTACATTTTTAAATCTTGTTGCAAAAAATACACGGATACCTTTACTAAGTGATTTAAACCCACCAATTTCATTTGCAGATGCTTCAAAATCTTCATCATTTTTAAGTGATGAATCTAGAGATAAATGATTTCTATCTAGTATAACTTCTGAATCCTCTATTTGTGTATCAAATAAATTTAAAAAATCACTTACACTTTTTACAACATCACTTTTATATTTTTGCAATCCTTCATACCTTTCATCTAATAAATCTAATTGATCATCATTTAAATCTTCAGCATAATATAATTCTCCATTTTCTTCTCTTGCAGGATTTTGTTCCTCTATATACTCATCTATAACTGAAGCAAGTAATTGTTGTGGATTATATTTACCATCAAAATCTTTTGACTTTGTTAATGCTTCTTGTTTTTCAAAAAATCTTGCAGTAATAGTACCAACAATAAGTTCTGTTTCTTGTTGTGAAAAATAATTATTTATATAGAATATTTCTGTATCTTCAGATCTTGGTAGTAATCTTGTTGTCTGAATAGGATCTCCTTTACGTATTGCAAAGGCCATACTATTAGGTGCATTTATTTGTTCTAATGCTGTTCTAGTAAATCTATTATTTTGTATTTCTGCTGTTTTATATTTTCCACTATTTATATCATTAAATAAACCTTGAAGATCACCTTTACTATATGATAAAAACAAATCCTTAATAAACTGAATTAAACGTTGGAAAAAGTTTTTAGTTTCAGTATTAACTTTTGCACTACTTGGATTTTCTTTAAATAACTCAAATTGATCTGCTAAGTATTCTTCATAGATAACATCATTAAGTTCTTTATTACTCATTTTAGAGTATGTTTCAGATAATGATCTCATATATGTTCTTGCCTCTAATAATGATTTTACAAATGTTCCGTTATCAATTTCATAACCTTTTTGTGAATTCATTAAAGAAGTAACCTCATCACTTGCAGCTCTTAAATATCTTTTAATCTCTGCTTCAGACAACATCATTCTAAATACAGCGTGAAATGCCTCATGGTATCTAAAACCTGTTTGATTACCAACATAAACAGTACCGGATAAATCTTTAATACCCTTAGATATTTTACCAACCTCTATAGCAAAAGCTCCAAGTGTAATACCTTTACTAATAAGCCTTCTACCTAAATCATCTACATCTTTAATTCTTATATACTCTGGAAGATTATCATTAGCCCATTTAATAAAGTTATTAATTTCTTCTACATTTCTTTGATCAAAATTAGTTAATGTAATTTTACCTATTAAACCTTTCTTAAGTTCAGCAATTTCATTTTCTAACTTTTTAACCTGCTCATTATTTTTTACAAAAGTTCTAGCTTGTAATTTATATTTACCTTCAGTTTGACCAGGGTTATCTTTTTTAAGATCATTTATAACTTGATTTCTTAATTTTAGTTTATACTCTTTGAGCTCTTGTTCTTTTCTTGCAATCTTCTTAGCAAGATCTTCATTACCATACTCTGCTTGTACACCATCTTCATTCTTTTCTAAAGCTCCTTCTATTGTAGAATTATTTCCTGCAAGTGATAAATCTAAACCACCTTGTTCTCTATATGCTATTGCAATATCCTTCTCTATTTGCTCTAGTTCATCAAAACCTACATCATTAATTTTTTGTCTGATACCTTCAATAATTTCTTCAGGTATATTTTCAAAATTATTTTCAAGTAACTCATTGTATATCTCTTGAGTTGTTGGCTGTGCTGTTGTTGTTGTAGGTTGAGGTTTAGATTCTACTTTAGGATCAACATTAAGATTACTCATAGAATCTTTAATGTTATCTTCATTAGTATAGTTTATATCAAGTCTTTGACCCCATCTTAAACCTGGAATTATATTAGCTGATAATCCTATTCCTTGTAGCTCAGAAACATCAGATAAGTTTCTTGGTAAATTAGGTACAAAACTTTGATCATTTAATTCTAATTTAACACCTTGATCTTTTGCATCAGTGCTTTTATTAATTCTATTATTAATAATTATTGCAAGACCTTTTAGATCAGAAATTTCATTTAAATCTTCAGCATTTAAATAATCTTTTACTTCTTTGTTATCTTTAGTTTTAACTGCAATTTCTAAACCACCTCTTTTATTAAATCTTAAAAATACATTTGTTCCTGGTACAGCTGTTTGTATGTAAAAGTTTAATTCATTTAATTTTGCACTAGCTTCATCACCTAATTCAGCTGGATCAAATTTATCTGTTTTAGATTTAAATTTACCTTTATCATCTTTTACTTCTGAAATAAGTTCTTCTTGTATGCTTTTAATATCGGATACAATTTGTTTACCATCTTCATTTGATATTGCATCTAATTTAATTTCAAAGTATGCTATAGAACCATTATCCATGGTAACAAACTGCACATACCTACCCATACCTAACTCACCTATATTATTAAAGCCATCTTTTTGTAGCTGATTAAATATCTTTAATTGTATGTCTTGTTCTTCTCTTGAACCTGGTTCTAAATTTTTAGATGGTACTAACGTAGCTCTTCTTATACCTTTAGAATCTTTTCTTGTATCATATATAATTGTGTATTCACCTTTTTTAGTTGAGAATGTTTTTGAGTCTAAATCTTCATATGCTGTTGATGATGTTTTACCACCTCTAAGAACAGGTTTACCGTTTTTATTAACTCTCCAACCAAGATAACCTGGTGTAATATTTAATTCTACATTATTTAAATCATTAATGTCTACAAATAAACTTTGTGCATCACCTAGTTTATCTTTTAGCTCTTGTGTAATTAATTTAGCTTTTGTATAATTTCTTCTTACAGATGCTGCTAACTCTTCTGCACTTTGTCCTCTATTCTTAATAAATAATCTTTCTGCTTGTTCTGGTGTTATCTTACTACCATTTATTTTAGTACCATCAATATCAAAAAGCAATGTATTTGTAAGACCTGTCATAATACCTATAGGCTTATCATTATACATTATTGTTATCTGATATTCATTCTGTCCATATCTAAGTTGATTATTTGCTGTATAGCCTGCCTCTACATTATACTCTTTACTATTAGATTGATCTTCTACATAATCTGGATTTTTTTCTATTAAGAAACTAATCTTAGATTTACTATCAATAGATATAGTTTTTAATAGTTTTTCAAAATTGTCATCTTGATTATAGTTAATATCATCATATTTGCCGTGCAACGCAAAACCAGGTTTAACTTTAATACCATTAAAAGGTATAATTTGTATAGGTTGAAACTGTGATACTTTAGTTGTAAGTGAGCCAACAAGATTTACATTTTCTTGTTCTACCTTTTCAAACCCTTCTTGAGTAAATTGTGTTTCAGTTATAAATCTTCTATCATCTTCTCCTTTCTTTTTATCTTTGTTGTTAATAGGTACTATAAATAAATTTTTAAATGTAGACACCATTTTAGGAGTAGACTTTATTATATATAGATTGCCTGATGAATCTTTAATTATATCATTAGTATTAAGTTTTTTACCAGCAAAGTTTTTAATTACTCCAGATTTAGACATATTGTTTTTATACCAAGAGTAAGCCTTTCTTGCTCTCTTTTCTAAACCTTTAGTAGTTTCTTTTGGTAATAATGCATATCCTTCTGAGATATATTTTCCATCAGGATCTAAATTACTATACTTATTATAAAGATTATTACCTTTAGCATCTACAATAGTATATACAACTTCTGGTTGACCTTGATCATTAATAGTAGTTGTCTTAATAAGATTTATTCCTAATGCATCATCAGATACAACCACTTCTTCTGTTGCATCTAATTTATCTTTAGCAATAGTTCCTTTACCAGCAAACTCTATTGATACATCAGAAAAGTCTAAATCATTTTTTGTAAGTATACCATTTGTTCCAACAATTAAAGGATTTCTTTGGTTAGCTTTTAACCATTCATCCATAGTAGGATATTTGGTTTTATCTATACTCTCATCATTTTGATAATACTGATCTAACTCATATCTAGATTTAATTATATTTTTACCACCTTGTACAGAAGCTGCCCATTGATTTAATGACATAAATGGACCATCATTTACAGTGTAAGATGATTTATATTGTGCATATAGTTTATCAATAATCTCTTGAGTATTCTTATCTTTTTGATAGAACTGTTGATATTTAGTTCTACCTACAATACTTTCAAAATCTGGTTCTGTAGATGAATCTTCTTCTTGTGATTGTGTTTCTTCAGCTTGAGTTGTTTGTCTTTGTGCATCTTTTGATTCTGCAGTTTCTACTGATTGAGATTTTTTAAGATCATCAATCCTAGACATAATTCTTTTATATAATACAGGATCAGACTGTTGTGTTACCTCCCCTTCTTCAGTAAAGTAACGCATAGGTATAATACCTCTCTCAAGAAATAAAATTGTTTCATCTGGATCAGGCTGAACACCATCTTCTGCTGCTAAAGCCTTTAACCATTCTAAACGTATTTTTTTATTTTGATATTTTTCTAATCTTTGAGTTTGATTATTTTTATCAGTATATTCTTTATATATATCTCCCATAATATCAGAGATTCTTTCTATATACTGATCCATGTATTCTGGATTCATCAAAGTCATATGAGCTCTATAGTAATCACCAGCTCTTCCTTTTAAATAACTGTGATCTATAATATCTCTTATAATATTTTTTAAATCCTTACCTTCTAGTAATTCATTCTTACTTTCTGCAACAAATGTTACATAGTCTATAAATGCTTTTTCTAAACCAGATGATTTAATTTTTCTTCTATCAAATCTTCCTATTGTTCTTGTTTTACCAGCTTCACCTTTGGCACCAAATATTGGTTTACCTTCTTCATCTACACCAATAATATCTTGAAATTGTATACCTTCACTTACTATAGAATTTTCTGGAGCATCTAAAATTTCTTGAAACTTAGAAAGTAATTCAAATCTTTTCTTTTTATTTTCTAATAAAGCTTTTTCTTCTTTTGTTACTCCTTTCTTTTTAAGCTCTTCTTCAAGTAATGCTAATTCTTTTACAAGTTTTGTAGGATCAGTTAATACATCTATATCAAGAGCATTTAAAGATTTAAGACCATCCATATTAGCAAGTCTTTCATAAATCTCTTTAGATCTTATCAATGATGTTTCAAAAGTATTTTTAGTATATAAAGCCATCATTCTTGCATGTTCAAATGCGGCTTTCTTTATTACCTCTTGTTGATATTCTCTTGTGCCTTTATCAAATTTTTTAGGGTTAAATGGATTTACAAATGTTTCATTAAATTCATTATAGTTTTTTTGAACTTCTTTTGCTCTATCTGTAAACTTATTTAATCTTTTTCTTAATGTATCTGCTGATGAATTTGGTGCTGTTTGAGCAAAAGCTTCTTTTAAACTTTTGTCATCCATCTTTTTCATATCATTAAGCATATTAACAAAGATTGGCATCTTACCTGTAGAAGCAGCTAGCTCTAATGCACTAAATATAGCATGATCTTGTGAGTCAAAGAAACTTAATATATCCATTGCATCTGCAGAAGCAAACATTGATTGATTAAAATTCTTTTGTTGTAGTGCGTTTAGTTTAGTTTTATCAAAAAACTTTGCAGGATCAGCATGTATTTCATTAAGAACTTTTACTAATTGTTCTCTAGCTTCACGTTTTTGTTTAACAAATTCATCCCACTTACCGTCCTTCATGTATTTACTATATCCTTTTTTAAATATATTAGGTACAGTATTAAACATAAATCTTTGTGGTCCTTGAACCAAACCACCCATTAGGAATCCGGACATAAATGTTTTAAATCCTTCTGTACTGTATTGTGAAGAAACACCTCTTCTAACTGCAGCCATAATATCTATAGCAGGATTTCTATCTAAAGTATTTGTTCCTAAAAATGTTTTTCTTGCATCTTGATAATTTAAAGTCATTTCAGCTAATTGCATATCTAAATCAGCTGACATATCCATATTATATAAGTCTTTATAGAATGCTTTTACACCAACAGTTGTTGCTTCTTGTGCAATTTCTTGAACACCTTCTGCAAAGTTTGCAATAGAATATTTTAAACCAGCTACAGCAGAATGCCTTAATGTACCAGCTGCACCAGCTTGATACATTCTTCTAAACACATTACCTATAAGCCAGTCATCTCCTAAATCTTTAAATCCTTTTTTTGCTCCTCCATAAAATATACCTCCCCATGCTGAGCTTAAAGATTGTGCTGTTTTATTTGCTAAAGGTTGAAAACCTCTCATAGCCGTTCCTAATGATAACCTATTAGAAAAATAAATAATAGGAAAATTAATCATTTGAGCTGTAAATGCACCTTGTCTTGCATCAGCTGCAATCATGTTTAATTCATCTATTGATGGAGCATTATTTTTATTAGCGTGATATATATCTTTATATAGTTGATCTCTTAGTTCCATTTCTACTACACCACCTTCCATTTTAGATTCAGCCCAAGCTAAATTAACATTTCTTATATCTCTATAAAAATTACCAAAATGAATAGCACCTTTTGCAAGGTTTGTCATATTTTCACCTGCTTTTGCAGACTGTGCAATTCTTCTAAAACCTTGTACAGTTTGAGGAACTAATAATCTACCCATTACTCTACCTGTTGCAAGTGTTCCTGTTCTTGCTGCATTATACCAAGCTTTAGCATTATCAAGTTTACTTAATTTTGTCATTAAATTAGTTGCAGCACTTGTATATGTCTTTGCGGTAAATAGTCTTTTAATAGCATCTGCACCTCTTTTAATATTAAATCCAGTTCTTACTGCTGCAGCACCACCTGCACCACCACCACTTGCTGCAGTAGCTAATGCTAACGCTACTTCTTCTACAAGAATATTACTAAGAATACCAATAGTGTATGCACTATTAACATATAAATCATTAACAAAACCTCTTGTACCTCCACTGGATGATCTACCAATTCTCATAGCATCTTCCATTGCTTGTGCACCTTGTAGATCAGATAAACTATAATCACCAGAGAACCAATCTCCTATAGCTCTATAATTGGAAGTAAATGCATCATCAAACATTGAAGAGAATGCAGCACGGGATCTAGTAAAATTATCCCACTTACTAGAGTTAGAATTATAATATGCATCATTATCAGCAAAAGGATGAAATCCTAAATCTTTAAATCTAGGATGATTATAATATCTATCTAATTCATATTTTCTAGAACTATAGCTAATAGGATCCATATACTCTGGAGTCATATTAGGTTCTGCTTGTGCAGCAGTTACATCCTGTGTGCTAGATAAAAAAGCTTCTCTCCCTTCTGCAGTATTTAAATTAAATTTACCTGTATCATTTTCAAAAGGACTAAATGCATCTCCAGATATACCTGGATAAGGAGCATTAATATTACTATTTGGAAGTTGTGTAGGATATTTAGACATGTCAATAGCATGAGCATCTAACATATCTAAAAACGGTTGATCATCAAACTTTGGTTGTGATTGTATTGCAATATCAATTGCACCCATAAATGAATCTTCATTAACAAAGTTATTATCAAACCTTGTTTCAAAATCTACTACACCTGTACCAGGACCATTTATATCTTTGTCCCATGTAGGTGTATTTAATGCTAAATCTGAAGTTGTTTCAATTGGAAGATTGTTGGCACCAATATTAGCATCAACACTTTCATTAAATACAGATTCATTTACATTTTCATTTAAGTCTGCCATGTTAATTTTATTATTGAGCTGATTGTTGTTTTTGTTTTTGTATTGCTACATTTTGGTTTGCAATAATATTTAATCTTTCTACCAAATCAATTCTTAAAGCATCTAAATCTTTTGGATCAACAATTCTATTAAGAGGAGTAACAGTTGATTTATCTGGAACAATATCACCATTTTCATCTACACCATAAGTAAACATTTCTTGCATATACATTCCTTGTGAATTAGGATAAATAACATAATGACCACCATTCATAATAAATGGACTTTCATATTTACCTTCTTGTTTAATAATAGTTTCTACTGTATTTATCACTTGATTCTTGCTAGCATAAGGATTATTGTCACGGTCAGATGAATACATAATTGTAAAACCTTTATTTACTTTTTCAAACATATCATCACTCATAGTTCCTTTTCTTTGGTTTAAAAACTCTGGTGAAAATTGTATGTATCTTGCTGCTACTCTTTCATTGTCTGGTTGATCCATACCACCAGCTTTTTCTACATATGTATCAGTTATAAAAAATCTAGCATCTGATTTATCAGTTAGCCCCATTCCTTTTCTAAAGTCATTAAATGAATTTAGTATAAACTCTCTTGCTTCTGCATCTTGTGGTTGATCTTCAAATGTTTCTGCTCTAGTATCACCAAAACTAATTCTAAGATCTGCTTTAGGTGTACTGTATATTACGTTAGTTAAATCTCTAAACTGTGCAATACTTTGTTCATTAGGTGCTGCTACATCAAATGAACTAACATATTGATTAAACATTATTTGATCTCCATATTCAGTTTGACCTAAATTAAAAGCACGTCTATCAAAATTTAATTCTAAATCTCCTGCACTAGCACGTGTTTCAAGAGTCTCCATATTTTCTTTTTGTTTTTCATATAGGTCTCTTCCTTTTTCTAATGCTTTCTCACGGTCAAATTCAGGTCTTACAGGCATATCATCTACAAACGCATATGATTGACCTGGTTCAACATATGCTTTAAAATCCCAAAAATCATATCTTAAATACTCTTTGTCATTATTATACCAAGGCTGTTTATCTCTCATTAAAAAAGGATAATCATCTTTTTCTTCATTCTGAGTTGTACTAAATTTAACAAAAAATTGAGTTCTGTCTGCTTCTGTACCATACATCATGTCAGCAAACATATTTGCATATTCTTCTTTAGATAAAAGTCTTTGCATAGGTCTACCTTTTCCATCTGTATAAGTATTAAGACCCATAGTTCTTGAAAGATTACTAATAACCCCTTCTCTTACATGAGAAGCCATATTATTAATTTCACTAGGTAATAACCCCGCTTTATAAAGTGCTGCTTCTTCATCTGATACAACAATAGCTGGTATTTCTTGATACCATTCACCATCATCATCTTTTCCTGCATCACCACTATCTGCAGATAAGTTACCTTGTTGTAATTCTAACTGCTGATAATAATTTTTAATGTTAGTTAAAATTTTATTTTGTTCATCATCTGCTTTATTAATTCTTGCAGTAATGTCATTAATTTTTTGTATTTGATTACCAATAAGTTTAGATGCATTAGCATCCATAGTATTTGGAAAAGACATACTTTCAACAGATCCGTTGTTTAATGTTACATAACCAGTATCATTTACATCTTCAGGATTAGTTATAGTTAATATATCCATTAAATTATTTGTGATTCTATCTAACTCTTGTAGATTAGCTTGACTATGTTTTTCTAAAGATTTTCTAATTTCATCTTTACTAGCTTTAGTTGATCCTGTTTGAGATTCATACATTTGATCTATCATCTCATCATCATAATATACTGGATCTAAATCTCTAAACATTTCAGATATATTAGCTACTTTTTCTTGACCATTAGGATATTGATCATTATATACAGTATATTTATATTGACCACCACCTTGATAACCTGCTACACCTTGCAAGTCACTATTTAAATACATATCAGCTAAATCAAATAATTCTCTAGTTGCATCTGTCCTTGTTTTATATTGTTGATTTTGCAATCTATCATTTTCAATTGTTTGATTATATGCACCTAATGGAGAACCACTAACAGCTGCATCACCAGCTGTTGGCTGAACACCAGGGAAAAGACTATTTGGATCAAAAGCAGGTTGATTTTTTAATCTTTCTAGCTCACTATCATAAATAAATTTTTGATACATTTTATTCATATCATATTTATGTTGAGCAGCCATCCTGTTCAATGCAAACTGATGTTGTCTTTCTAATTGTTTAAAAGGATTTGCTTTTAATGTTCTCTCAGCACCAACAAGACTATAAGCTTTTGCAGCTGACATCATCTTAGGTGCCATATTACCACCCATGTATGCACTATATGCAATATTCATTAATTGATTTTGATCACTTGCAGGAGCTTTAACTTCTTTTAATCTTTGTTCTGTTGCTTCTTTATTAGCTTTTGCAATATTTAAATTATACTCACTTAATAACATTGCCTCTTCTTTTGATGAACCAGGTACAATATTATTTTTTCTTTTATATTCTTTCCAGTTATTATTAGAAACTATTGCTTTTTGATAAACAGCGGTATCTTCTACAAGCTTTTTAGTTTCTTCATTACCGTATTTTTCAATAGTCTCTTTTGCCCATGCAGCTTCTGCTTGTTCTCTTCCACCATACTGTTCAGCATTTTCTTTTCCAAAGTTATATGCATTAACCTGTGCTTCTAACATATATGCTGCACGTACAGAAGGATCTTTCATAACAGTATTAGCTAAATACTCAGCTGCAGGGTTTGTTACTATTGGAATTGGTTGTTTATTATCATCATAAATTAAAGCACCATTCTCATCTCTTTTGTATCCTGTTACATGATTAGTTAAAGCAGTTCCATTTTTAGTAGTAACAATCCAATCTCCTTCAAGCGTAGTTTGTTTAATTTCTAAACCACTGTCTTTTAATGCATCAAATGATTTTTGATATAGATTTGGATTTCCAATGTATTTAGGCATACCTGCACCCATAGCTTGTTCTGGTGTACCATCCCTAAATTTTTCCATTTGCATTTGCAAACCTTGCACACCTACATCCCAATATGCATCAGAGTTAGGATCAGTTCTTAATCTTTCTGCTGTTTGCATTTGTTTTTGATAAGACTTGGTAAAAGCCATATCCTTTATAAGTGCCTTATCTTCAAAAAAAGGTTTAAATACACCTTTAGCTACATCTACATTTTGCTGTAGTGATAAATCTAATCCAGATACTTGTTTTAATCCATTACTAATCTTATTAGAATACTGCTCACGTCTTTGCTTATTATCTTCTCTAGTCAAAGGAGCATATACAACTTTACTATATAGATTGTTTAATGATTTAAAGTTTGTGTCATACCTATCCTGTCTAACTGATAATACATCAGATAGAAACTTATAGTCTGGCTTGAATGGCTCCAAGACAGGTATATAATCCGTTACTCCTTTTATATAAGTTGCCATATTACAAAGATACTAAATTTTTATAGTTTGTCATATTTATCATAATACACTTTTAAAGTTTATTATTTTCCAAATGGAAGAAAAAAGTTTCTTAATTCTGCACCTGATCTTAATATTCTCATTTCTTTTCCTGTTCTTGCACCACCTTGATAACCTGCATTAGTAATAACATCAGTTAACTGTTGTCCAGTAGTTGTTTGCCCTGCTTTAGAATTATCTGGCATTTCAAAATCTGGGAATCCATCATAAGTTTGAAATGTTTTAAAATATTCATCTCTTGCTGCAGCATATTCTCCTATAGCAGTCTTAGGATCTGTATAGTTAGGATCAGCATAAAAAGCTTTAGGATCTGTAATATTAATTATACCTCCTGTAGAAGGATCAATATCAAACTGAGGATAAATACTATTTAAGTTAGCTGTATTTGCTCTATTAGTATAAGCATTTTGTAATTGCTGTGTAATAGCTGCATTTGCTTTTCTTAATGCATTATCATAATTCTCTTCTACCAATACAGTGTTATCATATAACTGTTTCTTCTCATTATTATTAAGCATTTGAGTTTTATATTCTAACTCAGCATTCTTAATATTCATTTGATTAGCAACAGTGACATTGTCAGATTGTACCTGATTAATTGCATTTGCTATAGCTTTATTTGCTTCACCTTGTGCAGCTAATGCAGCAGCCATTCCTCTACCTGCTCCAGATCCAAATGATTTAGCTACTTCTGCAGCTTGTGCAGCTTGTTCACCTATTGCAGCAATCTCTCTTGTTGGATCTTTAAATACAGCGTCAATTTCTGGTTGATTATAGAATGGAGACCAAGGATACCTTTTTTGTAAACTTAACTTAGCATCTCTTGCATTAGCCAATCCTAATTCATCTTGTAACCAGAATGGTGTATCTTTTGGTGTTGGCTCTGTTTGTGGTGTAATATTTATTTGTTTATCACACTCACAACCTGATGCAGGTGTTGTAACAGAACCATTTTCATCTGTTACTGCTGGTGTATATGGTGTCCATGTTCCGCCAGCTTCTGTACAAGCTGCTTCCATTTCTGCTGCATTTGAACAAGGTACAGCTTCTACTGCAGGTGTAACATTTACATTACCCTGTAACTCTCTATTAGTTGTATTACCATAAAAACCATCATCTCCAGATATAGAAAATGTCTGACCATTTAATGTTATTGTTTGATCATCTACTCCTGTTGCATAAAGCTGTTGTTTATCATTATCATCTAATTCTAAAATTTTACCTCCAATAAAACCAGCTTGCATATGAGAAACCATGTCTTCATCAAAAGCTTCCATACCTGCTTCATCCATGGCTTGTTTATATCTCCAGTTAGGATCTTTTTTATCTGTTCCTTTTTTCCACTTTTTACCGTCTATAGTTACACAACCTTTATCATTTGGTCCACATGGTGTGTATTCATATAATCTATCCCAACCTGGATTACTTAAATCTTCTTGAGATAAGTTTTCATTCATCCATCTATTTTGTTGTTGGAATTTAATATAATTTTCTATAAACTCTTCTTTAGATAAAACATTTTTAGGACCTTTCTTTTTTGCTTTTCTATAATTTACATACTCATTATAAAATGCATCTTGGTATTCTGGATCATTTTTTAAATTTTCTATCCAATCTACATTACCACTATCTGTATATGTAATAACTTCTTCTGACCCTTCTGTATCAACACGCATAGAGTTAATCTCATCCATTACCTTTTGTGCTTCCTCATTTTTAGCATATGTAAATAATGCTGCAAATTTTTCAGGATTTCTTCTTTTTAATTTTTTTAAATCTTTTGCAGTATATTCTGTTCCATCAGGACCAGTCATTACAACATCACCACCTCTTTTAAATTGTGGTTCCCCACCATTTAAAAATGACCATTGTGATCCTACATAATAAGGGCTATCAGCATTTACATAATCTAAAGGTATTCCTGCAGCTCTTCCTGTATTTGTCATTATATCTGATTCGTCATCATTAGGAACTCTAAAGTTTGTATTATTTACATAACCAGATGGTGTATCATCATTTGGAGGTGTTTGTGTAATATTATAAACATTAGTTACTCTATCAGATGAAGAATTATTATCATTGTTATTGTTGTTAGAATAATCTGGTAATTCACCATAAATTTCTTCATATGCTTTTGAATAATTTACATCTGGTTCATTTGGTGCTGTTCCACCTTGCTCAATATGGTTTTTCCAAAACTCTACAGTTTCTTCATCAATAACTTGACTATTTTGTGATGCACCAAGCATCATCATTTGTTCTTCTATAGATGGAGGTTGATACGCGGCTGCAAACTGATTCATTTGATTAGTCATAGTATTATTATACTCTTCCATTAATTTTAATTGTTCAGCTTGATACTGTTCAAATAACTGTTCTTGATTTGGTACAATAGGACTATTAAGAATTTGAGGAGCACTCCTTGCTCCTGGAGTTTCTGGTGTAGGATTATTTTTTTGATACTCTTTTACTCGCATATTATTCATTATATCAAACTTAATATCCATACCGCCAAATGCTTTAGGTAACTCAGCACCATATCTTGTTACTAACTTCATTTCTTCTGCATCATCTTGTGTATTAAGATTTTGAGTCATATTTGTACTTTTTTCAGCAGAAGGAGTAAATGCATCTACAACACCAGTTATATTACTATCTCCATCTATTGTATCTTTAATCTCAGTTTTAACTCCACTCTTTATTGTACCTTTAGCTAAGTTTTTAGCATTTTCTTTTACAGCAGCTTTTGTTAATCCTGTTACAGTTTTTCCGCCTGGGATTGAAGATAACACAACTCCTGTAGTTGCTTTCATTAATTCTTTATTTGCTGTATCATAATCACCTTTTGAATAAGCAATACCTGCATCTATCCCATCAATAGCTGCACTTGTATAACCACCAATCTGACTTACACCAGGAATACCTGTCATAGCTGCATAATCTGCGTACTTCTGCACTGTCTCACTATGATCTTGATATGTTTCTGTTGTAGACTTTCCACCATAATCAGGAATAAAACCTTGCTCTCCTCTTAACCATCCTTTTAAATCAAATCCACCTTGTGCTTTGTATAATGGTTGTCCACCTTTTCCAAATGTATAAGATGCTCCAAACGTTGTTGGTGCAAACGGATCCTTAATTACATTATCTCTTCTAACATTAAAATTTAGTTTATCACCAACATCAAATGAAAGACCTAAACCAATACCTTTTCCGTAAGGACTTCCTTTTGTATTTCCTGTAGCAAAAACACCTGCTCTTTGATTATTACCTAAACCAACATTTACACCAGCTTTACCACTTAAATATGGATTTAAATAATGTACTTGGTTAAATTTCATTTGATCTCTTGGTATAGTTACACCATCAAAACCCATTGAAATTATATTAGTTCCTGCATAAGGATTATATGGTGTTGCAACATTACCAACTCCCCATCCTGCACCAGCACGTCCTTCTGCAAACATGTTAGTTCCACTTTGATCACCAGAACTAATTCCTTTCGTAAAGTCTAAGTTTGCTACTGTATTTTTACCAGATCTTCCATCCACTAAAAAGTCTTGATAGTTATCCGGTGTATAAAAAGATTCTGCACTAAAAGGCACATTTAGATTTCTAGTACCTGTTGGGACACCGTGGTAATCTGCTGTAAGCTTACCAGGATTAACTCCAAAATTAAAACCGGAGTATTCTTGATTATCAAAACCTGAATAAATAGAAGGGGATGTATTAATATTTCTATTTGTAAGTAATAAATCAGGTCTTTGATCATTACCAAAATTTAAAGCAAGATTTGTATTATCTAAATCAAAAGCTCCTTTGTCTTGATAAGAAGGTAATGACCCACCATTTCTCATTTCTTCTTTATGAAGATAACCCATTTTTTTCATACGTAAATGATCTTCATACTTTTCAGCCATGTAGCCTTTTCCAGTTTTTGGATCATACATCATATGTGGTTCAAACTTTTCTTCACCACCATCTTGTCTATTAAGATAACCTAAATTAATATCAAAATTTTTCTGAAGTCTTCTTCCAAACTTAGTATTATCTAGTAGAGCATTAAGACCATAATTAATAAGCCCACCTTTTATTCCATCTTTTAATCCTTGTTTTAAGCCAGCACCTAAATCTTGTCTATATTGCTCTTTAGTTTTTCCACCTACTTGACCCATATAGTAATCAGGACTCATACCAAAATACTCTCCAGCAAAAAAGTCTTGTTTATTTGGAGTAAAGTTTTCAAACTGAGGGCATGTATTATTCTCACAATAATCTATATAACTTGTATAACCACCAGCATTACCAGGTCTAGCAAACATTGCATCCATATTAGTATTATACAATTCCCATGCGTCATTTTTTCTATTATACTGAGTAATCATTTGAGGGACTGTTCTTGCCAAAATACTACCAAGTGCAGTTGTACCTGCTACTTTTAAAGATTGATTTAAATTAGATCTTCCTCTATTAGAACCCATATATCCAAACTGAGCTTTTGGTAATAAGTTAGATAATTGACCTCCACGTTTAGCCATGGCAGGTTGCATATTAGGTTGCATATTAGGTTGCATGTTTGGTTGCATTGCCATCATCTCTTGACCAGGAGCTGGTGCAGGCATATTAGCTTGTGATGGAGGTAACATACCTTGTTCTGCCAACATGTTTTGTTCTTGCTGTCTTCTTTGCTGCTCTTCCATCATTTGTTTTGCACTAAGTAATTGCATTCTTTGTTCAAATGGAAGTTGTACTAACATTTGTAATTCAGCTTCTTTTCTAGATATATCTTGAACTTGTTGTGAAAATTGTAGTGGATCAATACCTTTTTCAGATAAGTATGGATATGCAGCTAATGGAACACCATCTTCAAATTCTTTTTTTGCTTCTTGTAGAAATGCTATTTGAGATAAAGCTCTTTTATTTTTACCTATCATATACTCAGCTGTATCTCTTGTTATATTATCTGAAGACTCATCATCTAATAATCCCATAAAATTATTAAGTTGATACTTTTTAGAAACAGCAGCAGGAGTTAATTTTTTCTTTGACTCTAACCCCATTTCAGCAAGTTCAAATTTACTAAATTTCATTGCTGGTGTGTCAGAGTAAATAAATGATTGAGGTGGAAGATTTAACGGAGTACCACCTTGATGATGTCTTTTACCTTGTATTTCATATAACTCAAAGTTCCCATCATTGTTAAGATCAGTAAGGACGGTCTCACCTTTCTCAGCTTCTAGATTAGCTTCATCTCTAGGAACAGCATTAATAGAATAATTAACCTTAGATGTTGGATCTTCAGTTGCAAACGGATCTAAATGTGGATATGTTACTAATCCAAAATCTGACTGATCACCAGTAGTACCTCCGTCTTTGTACACTTTTCCATTTATAATAGAAAAGCCAGCTGGTAATTTATTAATGTTTACTTTCATAATTATAATATTGTTATATCTGCTCCCGCAGCAACTAATTGTTTATATGTATTTATATCTATATCTATAGATCCTCCTGATTTATAGAAACTTCCTCCTCTTTTTGCTGATTGTGTAGTACCAGAAATAACTTTATCATCTGGTCTAAATATACCAGTATTAGGATCATAGTTACCTTTATTACCTGATGTATCTGCATCTGTAGCAGCAAATATATTATCTGCTAAAAATGCATTGTTCATCATATCAACTTTTTGTTTTCTTTCATTAAGAGATCTTGCTATTTTAGTAATAGGTTTTGACATATTAATTGCCATATTACTAATCTTACTATATGTTTGAACTGGTTTACTATCAGCTACTCTTAACATAGTATTATATGCTCTAGTTCCAAAACTTGGTTTTTCACTTGCTAATTCAATAGCATCTGCTCTATCAGATCTCATCTGTGCTTCTGCTGCTTCTGACTCATCATATGCATCCATAGCTGCTAAATCACCATCAAAACCTAATTCCATAGATCTATCATATCTATCTAGATTTTCTTGAGTTCCCTGATACTCTGGTATATTACTCATCTGTTCTTCTAAGTTTGCACTAAACTCTTCTGACTGTTGTTGCATTTGTTCTGCAGATGGTATAATTGTTGCATTAGAACCAGTTCCCATTAATCTACCTTGACTTTCTGCTATTGTATAATCCATTGCGTCCATTGTATTTTGTAACTCTGGAGACGGGCTAAAATCTACTTCTGGAAGATTTAATGGGTTTGTGTCAACCTGATTCATACTTAAAGAAGGATTTTCTAATCTTTTATTCATATCTGCAGTAAATGCTTTAAAGCTATCCATTGATCTTTGAACTGCTTGTGAATTAGCATACATTTGTGCATCAGTCATAGGTTTGTATTGATCCTCAGCAGTTGGTGCACCCAATACAGGAGTATTTAAAAGACCAGCAGGATTATTTAATGTTGGACCTGGAGTAGTAAAAGGTGAAATTTGATTACCTGATAAACTATATCCTGAAAATGTTGGAGTAAACATTCCTTGTGTTGGTGTACTAAATTCTCCTAATGATTGATATTTTGGTAAGCCACCACCATACCTTGCAAGATTAGGTGGAATGTCTTGAAGATCTTCAACACCTGGTGCATTTGGATCTACGGGTGCATCTACTGGTTCTGCAGGAATATATGGAATAGCTTGTTGTAACTCTGGTTCAGAATTATTAAGAGGTATTTCTGTAACTTGAATTGTTGGCATTGTTATAGGTTGATTCATTGGATTAGCCATTGATCTTTGCCATTCTATAGAATCATCGTCTCTATTGAAAGGTGTACTTGATCCTTCAAAGTTTGTTGATACAAATGAATCATCTTGACCTTCTATATTAATATCTCCTTGTGGACCTATATAATTAGGATCTCCTGATCCTTCTACTCTTTGTAAATAGTCATATGGATTTGAGCTACCATCACTTCTTTGTGTATAACCTAAATATTCTGCATCTCTGTATTTCTCCTCTAATAAATCTCCTTGTTTAGCTCCAGAAAATCTACCGTATGTTTTACCTTTACCTGTAAGTTCATATAAATCATAATCAAAATCTTTAACCTTACCATACATATCACGTCTACCCTTTCTTCTTTCATTAAGAAAGTTTACCATATCTTCTTCACGTATCTCTTCTTCATCTTTTAAATATTTACCAGGGTTATAAGCCATTTTAAGCCTATCCTCTTCATTGTAATATAAGTCTTGATCAGATACATTTCTTACAGTATATTTCATGTAATCTTCTTTGCTGCCAGGATCATAATAGTTTTTACCTTTAAAACTTTTTACTCCTCTTTCAACAGCATCTACTAATTCTAAAAATGGATTATCTCCTATACCAGAAAGTATAGTTGCTTCATCAGGATTTTTAAAACTTAAATCATTTTCAGCTTGATTAGCAAGCCTTTGAGCTTTTTCCAAATCTGTTAAATCCTCATCATTTTCATTATTAGTATTATCTTCTACATTAACATTTTCATCATTATTTCCTTCTGTATTTTCTTCTGTATTAAATCTTGATTCAAATTCTTCTTCACTTTCATTTTCTGATCTAGTTGTATATTGTTTACCATTCCAAGTAAAAGTCTTTTCACCTGCATCTCTAGCTTGTCTATAAGCTTGACTAAATGTTAAACCTGTTCCAGGATCAGTTGTTCCACTACCTTGACCTTCGTCATTGCTTGCTATTTCCCAATTACCTTGTGGATCTACAGTAGCCATCTGCAAAACACCATTTTCATCTTCCCAGTATGCACTACCATGTTCTATAACAGCATTATCTGGAATACCATTACCATCAGAATCATTTGTATTAGTTTCACTAGATCCTTCATCACCTTGATATTTAGGTAATGAACCGCCCAGCTTTGCTAACATTAAATATGGATTGGTATTAAAAAACATATAGTTACAGTTTACTTTAATAATATACTAAATTATCAGCAGATATGCTAATTATTTGTACCACTATTCATTAAGTTCATTATATCTAATGCATTACTATCCGTACCTCTATACTCATTGTAATACATTCTATTTAATTTATCATAGAGTTTTTTAGCTGACTTTTCTTGATTAGTATTTTTATAAAGACCCTCTACATAATCTTTATAAAATTGTATTTGATTATTTAATCCAAACTCTCCACCTCTAGAAAAACCAAAAATTGTAGATAAGAAAGTAGGTAATACAGTATTATGTGCAGCTTCAACAGCTGCACCTTGTATAGTCTCAGAAGTATTTTGATATTCACCTTTTATAATTACATTCTTGTCAATATTATTAATGTCTGTTTCTCTCAATGTAACTAATGGAATATTTGCATTTACTAATCTAGCATAGTCATCAGATTTAGTACCTGGTCTCCATGTTTTAGCTACTTCATGATATATATCAAAATCAGATGAATTCTTTTTATCTCTTGAAATTTGATTTTTATATCTTTCTCCTAATATAATTGCAGTTGCTATTGCAGAATATTCAGGATCCATTAATAAACTATTATCAATATCATATTTATGATACTGAACTTCTCCTAACCTATTTACATAAACTCTTCCTTTATTATTATTAGATGTAGCTTGAGAATATAAATCAGTTCCATTTCTTTGATCATATGATTGTAAAGTATTTAAATCATCTTGTGATAATACTGTTTCTATTTTATTTGTAAATTTAGTATCATATTTACTATCATATCTTGCTAAAGCTTCTCTTTCATTTGGACCAGTATTACCATCACCAACTCTTAATTGTGTCCATCCTACACTATTTGAAGGATCATTTTGAAATGCTATATTATATTTTCTTTCAACACTTCCTGATCCTACAGGATTTAAACCTACACCAAATTTATTTAATATTGATACTCCAGTTTTTCTTCCTAACTTAAGTATATCTTCACCTAATGGATTTATATCTCCCATACCACTTTCATTAGCATATATACCAAATGATACTAATGCTAAATCATTATATAAGTCACCATCTATATTTATAGTCTCCATTACACGTTTTTTATTTTCTGCTAATGAATTTAAAAATGGTTGTGTGTGCTCTGTAAATTCTTTATTTAAATTTATTACACTACCATCAGCTTGTACATAAGGATTATTAGCTCCCTCTGATTGATGTAATGATTTATCAAATTCAAACATAATAGGATTATAATTACCAAAGTTAGTAGTAACATTAATACCTGGTCCACCTTCTACAAACTCACCTTCATCTCCACCTTTACCACTATATCTATTTTTATTGT